>Ga0255055_10000046_pt1 | contig 86603 bp, 75 predicted proteins | sample JV7_2_27_MG_FD_188633 | JGI IMG/M metagenome (GOLD analysis project Ga0255055, IMG submission 188633) | Seawater microbial communities from Jervis Inlet, British Columbia, Canada - JV7_2_27 | ecosystem: Environmental > Aquatic > Marine > Inlet | place: Canada: British Columbia | collected... | reverse complement strand
CTATCTGGAGACGAACGCTGTTGAACAGCTTAAACAGGAACCGGGGCTCAGAAAAACTGCTGTTTATTCGGTCTGACGGGATACACTTTTCACCTGGTTGAACACTCGCATCACATTCCCGCCCCAGATCCTTTCGATATCCTGCTCGGAATACCCGCGCCGGAGGAGCTCTTCGGTAATACGGGGCATCTGACTGACATCCTCACAACCTTCAACGCTCCCCCCACCGTCAAAATCCGTCCCGATCCCGACATGTTGTATGCCGACCAGTTCTACGACATGATCGATATGATCTACAACATCTTGAACTGTGACCGGATCCCCTGGAAATTTTTCCATGACCTCCATGTATTCGTCCCATATCTTCTGGCGAAGCGTTTCGTCTTTTATTTCATTATAGGAACCATATTTTTCCCTTAGCTGGGAAATGGCCTTCTGCCTTTCGGGGTTGGGCTTCTGTTTTTTCAAAAAACTTGAAACAAAACAAATCTGGATCACTCCTCCATCATCTGCCAGGGACCTGATCATTTCATCTGAAAGATTCCGGGGATGATCGCAAAGAGCCCGGACACATGAATGGGAAGCGATCAGGGGAGCTCTGGTGACATCGAGAACATCATAAAAAGATCTGTCTGACATGTGGGAGACATCCACCATGATCCCCAATCGGTTGCACTCAGCCACGACCTTTTTTCCGAATTCACTCAATCCATTGTCTTCAGGGTGTTCCCTATCCGTGGAAGAGTCGCATATATCATTATCTCCGCCGTGGCAGAGAGTGATGTATCTCACTCCTCGGTCATAAAATTCCCTGAGAAGTGAAAGATCCCGGCCGATCGGATATCCATTCTCCATCCCAATAAAGGCCGCCCGTTTCCCTTCCTCCTCCAAACGGTAAGCGTCTTCCGGAGAAACCGCTAATCCGACAAGAGAGGAATACTCATCGCACATCTGATGAACAACATCAATTCCTTTATGAGCGGATTGTTTGGCTTTTTCATACGCCTCCGAGGTCAGAACGTCTTGGCTGACAAAGACTGCAAAAAAGATAGCATCCATTCCACCCTCAGCCATCCTTGGTAGGTCGATCTTCCCGCTTCCCCGTTTTTCAGGATCATGGCGCTGGCCGATATCGAATTCACCTCTCACCATAATCATTGGAGTATCGCAATGCGTGTCTACGGTCAAAATACGTTCATGGATCTCTTTGGCATTTAGGCTGAGATCTGATTCATCCGTAATTGACGCACAGCTCATCAAAAGGACAAACGATGCAAAAAAGAGCAAAAATAAACGAAAGCTTCTATTCATACTTTTTTCTCCGTTCGCAAATCTGAAAATCCTTCATGGCACTTCATTCAAATCCAGCACCATCACTTCCAGCCGATTTCAACGACGCGCTCATCCACTCCTCCTTTTATGGAGTGAGAGATGATCTTGATCTGCCCGCTCTGGCCGTTCAATTGGATCAACCAAGAAGCAGACTTCGTATCTCCTCCTGTATCTTTCGCTTCCAGATGCCCCAGGCGAACCCGTGTATTTTCCGCAAGAAGACGCACACTCCGGCCTGGCTCAATAATGAGAAGGTCTGAGAGATTCGGGCGGAAGGGAAGAGAGGTCTCTCTCATCTTTTTCGTCAGGGACTGGACCGGACCCTTGTTGCAAACACGGGCTTTCACTTCGAAAATGGCGATCTCGCCGGCTATTCTTTTGCCGGATTTCACACGATACCCATTCTTCGTTTCTTCGAGCTGCGTTTCTTTCGGATTCTGTCCTCCCTGGACCAGTGTAATCTCGATATCCTTTATAACGACGAGAGGAGTCAATTCTGCCTGAGCGATGTCCGCCTGCGTGTTCTTTTCGACAAGGTCTTTCAGAAACGGAGCAGGGGGATTGGAGCGCACAAATTTTTTCCATCCGCCAATCTCGACCTCGCCCAGTGATGGGTGATCATACAGAGTCCAGGGGACAAATCCCTCTCCATCAAACTCCTCGTCAATGAATCGGAACCAGGCTTCTGTCCTTTTCTTTTCGCGAGAAAATGCATCATCCGCCACCGCATCCTTCTCCTCTTTTATTTTTTCCGGATCATAATTATCAGGGAGGTTCCAGAGCTCGGTGGTCCCGCTGTAAGCACCAAAGTGCATGTACGCCCAATCAATAAAGATCCCATAGCCATGCGGGCCTGGCCTGGGGCCTTTTTCTATATAGGGCCTGCGGGTATCGTTGCCGGTGGCCTTTTTATAGACTGCAGCGATCTTATTGAACACGGCCATATCCTCCTCTGGGATGACAGAAGCTTTGTCCGCGGCAAGGGGCTGGAAGAGGAATCCTCCGGATGTATGATAGCTCTGAACCGTAGCAATATTCGGATGTACCAGAAGAAATTCAACGATCGCCCGTGACTCGCTTTCGCTCAAAGGATAGAATCCTGCACGAGCCTGTTTATATGCTGGCTGCCAGTAAGCAGGATAGTTTCGGTTGATATTCACTCCGCCTCTTCCATCTTCGTTGATCTCTCCGTCTCCATCATTATCAATGCCCTCGCTCCGCCAAAGTTTATAAACGCCTTTCTCTCCTTTTTCCGTATTGGGCCGGAACATGATCCGCGGATCTTCCGGATGAGAGATCATTGTTCCTTCCTCAGGATCTTTTTTTCTCATCATTGTGATAAATCCATCCCCATTGAGATCATCAGACGGGTCCTCATCCATCTTCCCGTCGTTGTCATCATCATAAGGCCTCTGATTATTTCTGAGGCTTCTTATTGAGGTCGTCACGAAAAGGTCATTAGAATCAGGATTGACAGACGGGGCAATATATATTGTCCTTGTGTCGAGAAGATGGGTGATCCTCTCATCCTGGCCGTAATGTTTCAAAAGATAATCTATGGTATGAAGACAGACTTCCGTTCCCGTGACTTCATTCCCATGAGTCCCGCCATCTATATACATAGCGGGTTTATGTTCAGGCTTTTTGACATCCCGGTTCGTGATCTCGAGGATCCAGAGATCCTTCCCCAGATAGCTTTTCCCCATAGAGGAGAGCCGGCTCAATTTGGGAAATTTGGCCGCCATATCCTTTAAATAGGCTGTAATCTCTTTATAGGAATGATATTCGTCAAAAGTGATCATCTGTCCGGCAGAAATCCCGGTCAATATCAGAATGATCCCCAACATCAGCAGTATGTTTTTCTTTCTCATCTCTGACTCCTTTTTCAATCAAGAGAAAGATAAATGATCTTCTCAGCTTTCCCACCGCGTACAGATTCATAGATTGCTTTTAGCGAACCGCTTTTCTTGACATTCACCAGCCACCGCACGCGCTTTGTTTCATAACCTCTAAGTCTGTCGATCTCCATCCTGGACTTTTTTTCGAATTTCATCTGCCGCAGATTCTCGTCCAGTTCCACATACCCGAGGACCTCGCAATAATCGCCGGAAAGGATAAACCGGTCTTTGGGAACAATTTTGAGGGTCTGGGCCATTTTCGACTGTGTGGGAAGCATCCGTTCATTCGTCACATGTGTTTCGATCCATACCAGAAGCCCCGGATCAGATCTTTTTTTCGATTCGATCCGGAAAACACCGTCTTCCTGGACTACATCTCCCGAGATGCTCCGGGAAACAGCGGAGATCGGATCAAACGAGAACTTTGTGATCTTGAGGAGCGGAAGATTGTAAGCGATGTAAAGAGACCAATCGTTTAATTTCATAGCCAGTGTTTCCAAGTATTTTCCAGGTGTTGCCCTGCGGACAAATTTCTTAAACGTTCCTCCGATCATGATATCTCCGTATGTAGGATGCTTATAGGGTTTCCAATCCACCCATCCCTCGCCGTGGAACTCCCGGTCCACCCAGCGGAGCTGTTCTTCGGCTGTGACAAGGCCGTCTTCATTAAAATCCGCCGGTATGTCCCAAAGCTCTGTTAAGAATGTGAAAGCGCCGTACTGCTCATACCCCCATGCAGAGAACTGACCGGCTCCTCCACCAGGTGAGGGCGTGTATTGTGTGATCTCCACTCCCCGCCGGGTGAGAGTCAAGTAATTCTGCCAGTCTTCTCTTCTTTCAGGAGGTATTTGCACCGACCGCAAAGCATCCATCTTTTCATCGACCTCAGTTGGATAGTTGCTCAATCGGGAAAAGGGACTCCGTCTGGCTTCCCGCCGTTCGTAAGGGCCGGCGGCGATCAAGATCAGCTGTCCATAGTTATGATGGTGGACTATAGCGCCTACATTGTTCTGCCCGATAAGAAAATCTGCAGTGGACCGCGTTTCGGGTTCTGAGAGAGGGTAGGGATATCCCGATGAGATCGACCAGCGGGAGGGAAAATTTCTGGCGAGATCGACGCCGCCCGGAATGTCCTCGTTCACAAGGCCGTCTCCATCGTTATCTATCCCTTCAAATCCTAAAAGCTCCCATCCTCCAGGAGGCTCATCCTGCTGGCAGCGGACCAAAAGACGGGGGTCGCTTCCGACTTTCCAGCGGCCGCTGGGATCTTTCCTTGCCATATAGGAAATCTCTCCGTCGTTATTGATATCCTCTTCTGGATCTTCATCAAATTTTCCGTCTCCATCATTATCCACCGGCCTGTAGTTCCAGCGGGGATGGTGCATGGAATTCGGCTCTGCCACAAAGGAATGGGCAGCATCTGCATTCACAGCAGGTTTGATATAAAAGGATCTTGTGTCCATGAGGGCAGTGACGTAAGGATCCTGGTTGTAGCGTGTTAGCAAATACCAAGCTGTGTAGAGTGCACACATTGTGCCCTGGACCTCGTTTCCGTGTATGGCTCCATCGATATACAAGCCCGGTTTGCTCTCAGCCGGTCCGGTTTGGGAATTCGTGATCTTCAATAGCCAAAGATCACGGCCCTGCCGGCTTTTACCTGTCGAGACCAGCTCGATAAGATCCGGAAACTTAGCGACCATTCCTCGGTAGAGCGCCGTCAGTTCATCATGGTTGTAGTAGCGCTTCCAATTGATCGAAAAGATTTCCTCCCCATGGGATTTTCCCGGGGAGACGGCCTGCGCTAGAACAGAGCCCGGCAACAAAACCGTAAAACAGAAAATCAAGAAAATAGAAAACAATCGATTATTCAATACCATCACCTCCTGAATTTTCCTAAGTCTATTGTCATATTTATTCCATGGTCTGATCGGTTTCAAGCAACTTCAGACCGGTTTTTATCATTCATGCCTCAAGGCAGAAACCGGATCGATCCTGGCTGCACGGATGGTCGGATAGATGCCGGCGATCAGACTGACAACAACAGCAAACAGCACAGCCCCAACACCCAACCACCATGGGAAATGAAAATAATCGATAAAAGGGATCCCTTGTTTGGCCAAGAAATAATTGACGATCTGGTTGATGATATTGCTGACTATCCAGCCAAGCACAAAGCCGAAAATTCCTCCGAATAATCCGATTGCGCCGGATTCAAATAAAAAGATCTTTTTAATATCACGGTCGCTGGCACCGATAGCTTTCATGATCCCGATCTCTTTGTATCTCTCAAAAATGGACATCAGCATGGTGTTTGCGATCCCGAGCAAAGACACAAAAATGGCGATCATTCCTAAAGCAGCCAGGAACAGGTCCATGATCAGAAATCCTTTTTTCATCTCTTCAAATTGATCTATCAGAGCAAAAGTTCTGAATCCCAAATTTTCTATCTTTGTTTTGATCCCTCCGATCAACTTGGGAGAAGATGCGCGGACGGTCACCAGAGAATATCCCTGTTTCTTCTCAGACGAACGGAACAGATCAAGGATATCCGAAAAGACCAGTTTCTTCATATTTTCAGCCATTTCTGGCGAGATATAGATATCGCTCTGGAGAGGTATCGGGCTCCCGAATCCCAGTCTCTCAGCAACACCAGCAATTGTGAACGGATAGGGATTTACTGAAAAAGGAAGTTTTTCCCCGAGAAGATAAGAAGACACGTTCGACGGATTGAATGCCGAAAAATCGAAGGAGAGGGTGGACACCTGGATCTTCTGGCCAAGCTGAGAGCTGAAATCTTTTTGCTCCAAATTCAACAGGAGCGTGTCGCTGATGATAAGGGAGCTCTCATCTTCGGATGTATATGGTTCTCCTTCTCTTAATTTCATGAGTCTGGATGTGGTGATATCCGCAGGGAGAACCTGTACAAAACTGAATTGTTCCTCTTCTCCGATTTTGACAAGGGCAGGAAACCTAACATCCGGAAAGACAAGATCCACTCCATTCCACCGGCGGATTTTTTCGATAACCGCATCATCCAGGTTGCTTTTTTTCTCTTCCGCGGCAGGGTCTTCCGAAGGGAGAAGAACCATATCCCCTGGATAGACGGCGATGAAATTAAAAAGTTCCAGTTCCTTGAACTGTTCGCTGATGTTCTTTTGGACTCCCACGCCGAAGGACATCAGAGCGACCAGGGCCCCGATTCCGATGATCACACCGAATGTAGTCAGAAAAGTCCGCAGTTTTTTCTTCCACAGGTTGCCGAAAGATTGCTCGATGTAATCTGTTATTCTCATCAGATGCAAGTTTTCTGTTTGCTATCTTTCATCCACAACCTGACCGTCCCGCAGAGAAATGATTTTGCTTCCGAACTCATTCAACAACTGCTCCTCATGAGAGACCATGATCACGGTTAATCCCGTGTTCCTATTCAAATCCGCCATCAAGCGGATGATCTCGCGGGATGTCCTGCTGTCCAAGTTTCCTGTAGGCTCATCTGCAAGAAGGACTTTCGGGTTGTTGACCAGTGCTCGGGCTATGGCCACACGTTGCTGCTCTCCTCCGGACAGCTCGGCAGGAAGATGTCTGCTTCTTTCTGAAAGACCGACATTTTCGAGAAGATTTTCAGCACGGCGCAGTCTCTCTTTTTTTGGAACTCCGGCAAACAGGAGAGGGAAAGCGACATTCTCAAGAGCATTGTAGGAAGAGATGATGTTGAAAGACTGAAAGACCATTCCTACTTCCTGTCGCCGATAGAGTGCCAGTTCGTCTCTTTTTAAACTGGAAATGTTTCGTCCGTCAATCTCGATGTATCCGGATGAAGGGGTATCCAGCCCGCCGAGAAGGTTCAGTAAAGTAGATTTTCCTGAGCCCGAAGGTCCGGCGATTCCGGAAAACAGACTTTTCTCAAAAGAAACCGTTATGTCTTTGAGTGCATCAACCTGAACTTTTTCAGTCGCATAGACCTTAGTCAATTCAAATGTTTTCAAGATGGGCACTGGGGGCATTAAAACTCCTGATTACGTAAAACTCACATTTCAACCAAAACAAAGTGTTTGACCGTCTTTTCCTGTCACCATTTTCCATCCATCTGGAACTCGGCGCTGTCCAGCCAGTTTCCGGAATGCATGATAGAATCATACTGGGCTTGGAGTAGGTCGTAATGAAATTTTTCCTCTTCGATGATATCGCGGAAGATCTTCTGGGCATCCGGATCATCAGATGCAGACAGGGCTTTCTGAAAGAATTGGATGGCGTTCATCTCCAGTTCCATGCCGATGGACAAAGCTTCGACCTCTCCTTTCCCTTCCGCATGTTTCATTCTTTCCTGCAACTTATCGACCAAAGGGGAATCATCTCTGGCTACCTCAGCTCCTATGTATCTTTTCCAATCGTCATCCTTCAAAACCTGACTGATGAGATTGCTGAATGTCTCAAAATGTTTGACTTCCTCTTCCGCCAGGAACCGGAACATTTTTTTCCCGGTTTCATGTTCAGTGATTTCCGCAGCGTGGTTAAAAAACTTTCGCCCGTTTATCTCCAGTTTTATCGCTTCTTTTATGGCATTTTCGACCTCTTTGCTTATTTCTTCCATAGATAACTCCTTATTATTTGGATTCTCCTTTATTTGATCTTTTTCCAGTCTTTGATGAATCTGGCGGCATTGTTCACCATCTCCATCACCATTTTCTCGCCTGTTTCTTTGGTTGCTTCCTTTGGATCACCGGCACACCAGATCCCATTGTCAGAAATCTCATGGCTTGCTCCCCCTTTTTTTGTTTCCACAGGAACAGCCTGAATACCTGATAGAATATCATACAGAGCGGGATTCTTTTGTCCCAAAAGAAAAAGCTGCTGTGTCATGGAGGAATAGGACATCTTGGGTTTTTCTGCTCGCTCCAACTTTACTAAGTCCGGTTCCAAAAAAAGCATGATGGATGTCTCCCCGATTCCTGCATGACTATCAAAAGCATTGACTCCTAATTTCACATCTTTCTGAAGAGAACTGCCAACACCTATGGATACCGCGATGGCCTCTGTGGAATGGTTGATACGGTGTATAATTTTACTCTCGACTATCCTGTTGCCGCCGTGGAAATTAAAGAACATAAACCGCTTGAACCCATATTGGATCAGCATTTCAGCGGTCTCAAAAAGCACCTCCTCCATGGTCTCTGGTTTGAGACTCAAGGATCCGGGGAAACCGGAATGGTAAGCGCTGTATCCAGACATGACGACTGGAGCAACAACCACTCCTGTTCGGACCGATATCAGGCGGCAGATCCCCGTCGCCTCATAATAATCAGTGCCGAGAGGAAGATGAGGTCCGTGCTGTTCGGTTGCTCCAATAGGAATGATGACCATGTCACTCGTCTTCAGGTAGTCCTCGACATCGGTCCAGGTCATCTCCTGAAGGATAAAAGATTTTTCTATCTCTTCAGAAGATGCGGCAGGATGTCCACCCGCAAGCACTGTTCCGATCACAAGGATCAATATTAAGGGATGTATCGTTTTTTTCATCACGTCTCCTTTTTCCCAGGAAGACCACTCATTGTATGTGATGAAATCATTCTTTGCAATGGAGTCGGATTTCTCGGTTTTGAATAGAAACCTGGTCACATCCTTTGCAGGATATAGAAATTTCTGTTCCTTTCCTCAGTCTTCTTTGACTGGAAATCGACGACACGAAAACCGCGCTTAAGATATAACTGAAAGGCACGCCGTGACGCGAGCCGCCACTGGACTGCAATATCTCTGACCGATCGATCTTCCACATCGGTTTCCTGCAGCATGAAATAGTAATCATAAGGGATCTCGATCAGAACAAATTCATGCTCGAGAGTCAGATCAACATCACGCGTTTTTTCGAGCGTGATAGATCCGCTTTTCCCCTTTACCTCGGCCATCTCCGATCCAAGGGCAATGTGTCCCTCAACAAGGAATTGCTCCAGGTCATACTCCTTCCTTTGTGCTTTTTTCGTCAAGTCCCAGGAGACAAAGAACCTGTCGCTGGGAACATCTTTTCTGTTCAAAAGTCCTCTGAAATCCTCATAATAGGATTCTTTATAAGCCAGGATGTCCATCTTGAACCGATGGATATTCCGGTTGGCGTTGACCCCTGTTAATGGATCGAACGTGCAGGTCATAACATTGACTTTGAAATAGGAGAGAAGAATATCGCGCTGGAATTCTTTCAGGGCCACTCCCAAACCATAGTTCTGGAATTCCCTCCTGACCGCAAGGTATTGCGAATAAAAAATCAGATTATCCGGATCATTGAATCCGACTTTTTTATCTTTTACCCCGACAAAACCATAAGAAAACCCAACAAAAGCCTCTCTTGTCTTGTTTAATCCTTTTTTTTCATCTTCAGCATAGAGAGCAATAAAAAGAGCGCCCCCTTTATCAAAGTAATTTTCATTGGCAAGATTCCTGCCTCCTGCAAGGGTATCATCCAGATCTCTCCAGACTTCCTTTCGCAACTCTTCATATTTTCTGTAATCGGAGGGATTAGCAGAGCTTTCAACCACGAACAGAAATCTTCGGCCTTTAAGATTCTGTGTTTTTTCCAGCGTGCTCATGTCTGATCTCGACCCGATGAAGGCTTGTTCCTCCTACGTATTCTGATTTTAACCGAATGCTTCTTCCTTATCAAACTGCATAGATGAGAACCTCTATCCAGAACCATAATTGGGAAAGAATGTCAGGATCAAGAAGTGGATCAGCAGGTAAATCAAGTTGAATTTTACTTATCTATAGGATACTTTAAGGTCGCTTCACAGGATAGAAAACAAAAAATATCTCAAGAGGTCAAATATGGATACCCGTAAAATTTTTTTTATTTTTATCACCCTTTGGATCATCGTCTGTTTACTCCCAGCCTCAGATTATCAGATCCAGATCATCGAGAACGAAGAGTCCCTTCCTCATGGATTCAGGTCCATCGGACAAAAAGGCGATTATCTTCTTTCGGATGGGACAGTCATGGCTCTTGTCGGAGGCTCAGAAAGGTTGGTGAGAAAACACAGTTATTATTACCCATTGACAAACGCATTGGGGACCATTTTGGGGATACAGCCAATAGATGTGACAGATCAAAGGACTTTCATTGCCGGGACCCCATTGATTAAAACATCTGACAGATATACCTACCTTGCATACGATTCTGTTGAGCATAGATTTTCTCCTGATGACGGATGCATCCTGTTCACTGCTGCAGCTCGTCTTCTCAGTGGAAAACAAGTCTCTGCAGAGATCAAAACCGTGTACCGATTCATCCCGGGAGAAAATAAGGTCAAAATCCTTTCAACCATTAAGAATGTCGATCAGATCCCCCTTGAGGGCATTGACTACTCCCTCCATTTCCGAGCAAACCACAGCTATTTCTTCAAGCCCTTCAACAGCACAACTGGATCCATTCCCGACGTCTGGATATTTCCTAAGGAAACCCATGCCATGGCCTGGACCGGAAGGAGGCCGTTAAGAAGCGACGAAGATCTCGTACCTGGAGTCATCGCTCCGGGTGATGTCTTCATGGCAGAATATGTTCTCTATACCCATCCTTCATTCGAGGGTCTCATGAGCCAGGTTTTTCATTCTTTCGGTCTTGAGACAGAGCAGGTGTCCATTCATCTCGAAGGAATGAGCGACAGCCAGGCGGAAGTGATCGTCCAGGATCCTGTGTCAGATGCCGTGTTTTTTCGCTCCTTTTTGGAAGAGGAATCTGTGGAAATCCCTCTCCCTGAAGGTGTGTTCTCTGTCCGTGCAAATTTTTTTCCGGCTGTGGTCGAGGAAACAATCGCAGTTGAAAGTGGTTGCGAGAATATCTGTCATCTCGAAAATCCCCCGGGAGGCGAGGTGCATCTCCATGTTCGCGATTCTAACGGGCTCTTCATTCCAGCAAAAGTGTCATTCATTGGGCTCGATCCCACCCGGTCTCCCTATTTCAAGCCGGAAAATCCAATGAAAACGGGAAAGTCATGGGAAGATTTCAAGAATTCCTGTTTCCCGCCGAAAGAAGGACTGAGCCTGCACCTTCCTGCAGGAAGCTACCTTGTCACTGCTTCCAGAGGACCGGAATATTCCTCCGACCATGAGGTCATCGAGGTTCTGGATGCAAGCATCCATCTCATTGAATTCGAGCTCCAACATATCCTCGACACACCCCGTCTTGTCTCCCTTGATCCTCACATGCACACTTTCTGGTCTGATGGGGATATGGATATACCGGACCGGCTGAGATCTGTTATTGCAGAGGGGATAGATGTCGCTGTGGCTTCTGACCACAATATTCTTATCGAATATGCTCCGGCCCTGCAGGAACTTGGCCTGGACAAGTATCTTGCCGTGCTCGTCGGCAATGAGATCACACAGAATGACCTCCTCCATTACAACACTTATCCCCTATCCATAAAACGGGACAAGGATTATAACGGCGCAATTTACCCTGCATTAAAAACGGCAGGCGGTTTGTTCGAGTCAAGCCGGACAAATGACCCCTCTTGTTTGATCCAAGTGAATCATCCCCGTTCTGCCCATCAGGGTTACTTCCACACTCAACGGCTTGACCTGGAATCTGCCGCCTTTGCATCCATTGGATTCGACATGTCTTTTGACCTGATCGAAGTCATGAACGGACCAAGCTTTGCTCGCAGCAATTATGCGACTGTTCAGGACTGGTTGCATCTTCTGGATAGAGGATACTTTTTCCCGGCAATCGGATCATCTGATTCTCACTCCATCGACAAGGATGAACCGGGGTATTCCCGGACCTATCTCATTTTCGAAGAAGAGCAGACAGGTCCACCTCCTATTCCAGAAATGATGGAAAGACTCAAGAAAGGACATTCCTTTATCAGCAACGGGCCTCTGATCGACATGCGGATCGATGATAGATTTATCCCCGGAGATCTCCTGACGCCTGCATCTTCCAGTATTCAGATCGCTCTTGAAGTAAGGGCAGCTCCATGGATCTCTGTGGATGAAGTGAGATTGATCATCAACGGGAAACGAGGGATTGTCTTCCCGGTTGAGTCCAATAGAGATTCTCTCTTGAAATTCAGCAAGAAAATAGAACTTTCTCCTGAGAAAGACATCTATGTCGCAGCAGAGGCAATAGGGAAAATAAGCATGTTTCCAGTCCTGCAAAGAACGGCGATTCTCGGAGATCCGGAACAAGCTTCACTGCCCTATGCCTTGACAAATCCTGTCTTTGTGGACGCAGACGGAAACGGACGTTTTGATCCTCCGCTTACAGAGAAAATCCGGCTTTTGGACAACCTCCCCCCGCAGGAAAAAATCAAACGCTAGAATTGTTTCTTGAATTCCAGAAATATTACTGATACAAATGTGTCAAAAAGGAGAGAAAGTCTTCTGTCACCAGCGCAAAGATGAAGGACACGAACATTTCTGACCCCAATCCGGAAAAAGGGATGCCAGGCTCGACATCCTCCATCAACAGGAGACGGACCGCCCTTTTTGTCGTTCAGATCTGTTTTGTTCTAGGGCTCTTGGTCGTCTGGTTCTCTTCTGCACCTGTCCGGCAAAGCCGGCATCTTCTCGTTCTTTTTTTCTATTGTTTTCCCGCCGAATTCCTCATCGCCAGTGTCCCGCACGAACCGATTCTCTTGTATTTCAGCAAGTTCTATCCGCCTCTAATCGTCACTCTCGTGGCCATTGCCGGAACGACAATAACTGAGATTTTTAATTATTCCATTTTTAAATTCGTTACAGACACCTCTCTTTTCCAAAGAATCAAATTCGGGAAGACCATCAAAAAACTCATCGAAATCTTTAAAAAGGCACCTTTTCTCACACTCCTCCTGGTCGCCTTCACACCCATCCCATTTTATCCGTTCCGCTTTCTGGTCGTCCTTTCAAAATACCCGCTTTGGAAGTATATTCTGGCCATCATCTTGGCAAGAACCCCAAGATTTTTCCTGCTCGCTGCTCTCGGCCACACATTTAAGATCCCGAACTCTATTCTTGTCGCCCTTCTGGTGATTCTCATCCTTATTCCCTATTTCCCATTCATAAAAAAAATAATAGTAAAGGTTTTTAAAAAAAATGAAGACTAAGGCGCTTGTTACCGGAGCCTCCGGGTTTTTAGGAGGTCATATGGCCCAAACCCTTATCGAAAAGAACTGGCAGGTAACCTGCCTGCTGAGGCCCAAAAGCCGCATAGACTTTCTAGATGAGAAAAAAATCCAGGTTTTCAGAGGAGACATGGAGGACATCCACCTGCTGGAAAGGAGTGTGGAGGGACAGGAGTATATCTTTCATCTGGCGGCAAGAATCCGATCAACAAGCAAGGAAAATTATGACAGGAGCAATCACCTTCTTACAAAAAATCTTCTCCAGGCCTGTAAGAACAAAGACCAGAATCTGAAGCGGTTCGTCTTTATCTCTTCGATCTCTGCAGCCGGCCCTTCCTCTCCGGAAAGATTTGCAAAAGAAGAGGATGCCCCTTCCCCGAATTCAGAGTATGGCAGGACAAAGCTCAAAGCAGAGAAGGCTGTCCAAAACGCATGGGATGAAATCCCGGCAACGATCATCCGGCCGCCCAACATCTACGGCCCGCGGCTACCTGAGGTCGAACAGATCATGCGATTGATCAAGAAAAGGATCGTCCCTCTGTTGAAAGACAGAGGCAAAGTGACTAGTCTGATCTATTTTCGAGACCTGATCGATGGAATCCTGGCGGCGGCCCAATCTCCCAACGCCAACAAACAGGTCTATTACCTGACCGATGGAGAAGGATATTCATGGAGAGATGCCATCCTGGCTTTTAAAAAGGAGCTGCTGGGGCAGTCGATTTATATACCTCTGCCTGAAAGCATTATCGTTCTTTTTGCCTGGCTGACAGATATTCTAAAAAAATGGGGGCTGATCAAAACTCACTTTGGGCGCAGGGCATGGAGAGCGATGGTCAAGACCTCCTGGCTGTTTTCCAGTGAAAAAGCAAAAAATGACTTCGGTTTCCATCCGTGCCGCACTTTAGAGGCAGGGATCAAAGAAACTGCCGAACATTACCGGCAAAGCGGGATTCTATGAAATAGGCCGCCTTCCTTTCATGATCCTTTCCAAGTTTTCATCACCGTCACTTTTGACAACCATAGGGGCAGATGCTATAAAGGGGACAAGCAAGAAATGGCTCAAGACTTATCTTTTCCTGAAAACATCTGTTGTGTCATCAACCCGGAAGCGGCAAATAAAAAATGGCAGCGGAGAAGACAGCTCAGGAAGATCTTAAAACAGATTTTCCCGGTCAATATCATCGACAATCAAAAGGATAAGGCCCAGACGATACAGAAAGTCAAGAACCTCTGCAAAAACCATGAGATCATTGTGGCTGCAGGCGGTGACGGCACGATCGCCGATGTCATCCAGGGCATCATGGAAAGCGGCCTGAACGATAAGGTCTCTCTCGGGATCATTCCTTTAGGAAGCGGGAATGCTTTCCGCAAATCCTTGGGGATTCCCAAGAGCATTAGGGAAAGCGTGTATCACATCGCGGAGTCTCAAACCAAGACTATAGACCTTGTGGATATCGAAGGCCAGCCTGTCACCTTTGCCAGCATCGGAGCGACAGCTCAGTTGGCGATGGAGAGACAGAGATACCGCATACCAGGACTTTTGGGGTATGTATTTGCTTCCTACAATGTCTTGAAGATCCCGAGAAAAGAGATCGAGGTAGATCTATTCGATGGCATTGACGACAGAGGAAGGGTATTCAAAAACCGAAGGCTGAAGATCAAGATCTTCGACTGCGTCATCGGAAAGACCCGCCATTTTGGGTACGGATGGAGGATCGCACCGAAAGCCAAGATCAACGACGGGTATATTGATATCACATTCTTTCAGACTTTAGGGTATAAATATCTCCTGTTCTTCCCTGCCATCTATTTCGGGATTTATCAAAAAACACAGATTCACTTCAAAGCCAAACGGATACGGATCAGAGGAGAAAAACTGCCTATCCAGTACCACGGGGAGCTCTTGGGAGTCAAAGATGAGATCGAGATGAAGATCATCCCTCAAACCTTAAAGATTATCAGCCCTAAGCAAAAGAATTAATCCATTTCGTTTCTGGCGGCAGTCACCATCCTTTTCACATCCTCAAGAAGACTGGAGCTTTCGTAGACAAAACCATCCTTGATAGTCCATTTCACACCCCCTCTGGTGACCATCTTCCCCTCGATCCTATCGAGAACTCCAGTGGGATACAGATATTTTAGGTTTTTAAGAGGATTGCCCTCTACCAAGATCAAATCTGCAGAAAATCCGATCCGGATGCGGCCCAAGCGGTCTTCCATCCCAAGGATCTTGGCATTATTGCCTGTCGCATGCTGGATGACATCAATGGGATGAAAACCTGCTTCCTGATGAAGTTCCAATTCTCTTATTAAACTGAAGCCGTAGAGCATGTAAATATAACCTGCATCCTCTCCGCATCCGACCACTCCACCCAAACTGGAAAAACTTTTTACGGCATCCATCCATATCCTGAAATTCTCCCGCCAAAATATCTCATCCGCAGTGGTCCAATCCCAGTGGTAGGAACCATGAAAAGCTGGATTCGGTTTGAAGTACTCCTCGTTGACCGGATGAAGAAAATCCTTAAACCAGGGCTGATTTTGTGCCCGGAGAAGATCCCGGTTAGCCTCATATATGACAAATGTCGGGCACCAGGAAACCTTCTTCTCCACCAATGTTTGCAGCACCCTTTCCAGTTTGTCCTGGTCTGCTTCACGCCAGAGCCGTCCAGCATAGCGGAAGCGGTGGCTCTCATCGCTGTAATTGTACCAGGAAGGAAATTCCTGTGATCCATGAAGGGCCGCATCCGGAATGCCGTACCAGTGTTCGATAGAAGTGACACCCATGGCGGCATCATCCCATGCATCTGTCTCTTCAACACCAACATGGTGGGCAACTCTGAGGCCCAGTTTTTGAGCTTCCTCGAGAGCAGCCTTCATGATATCCCGGTCTAAACCAAAGATCTTGACTCCGTCTCCACCTTGAGCTTTGATCTCCTGAACTCTTTTTCGGATCTCTTCGGGAGTTCGTCCCCATGCAGCCATGTACAGAAAGATTCGAGGCGCCGCGATCGTGCCTTTCTTGCTCTTTTGTCTTTCTAGAATGGTCAGGGTGGTGTTGCTCCCGACATCCCGGACCGATGTGATACCGCAAGCCAGCCAGAGCTTATAGATATATTCAAAAGGCAGTGGCTTTCCGCCTCGGTTATCATGGATATGAGCATGGAGGTTGATCAACCCCGGAAGGACATAAAGCCCTGTCCCGTCGATCCAATGCGCTGAGGAATCGTAATTTTCATCAGGGCGGGCCAACCGTATAGAATGAATGACATTGTTGGTGATCATGATATCCACTGGACCTTTCATGGGAGTCCCCTTCCCATCGATCACTGTCACATTCCGGATCAGAAGCTCATCATATCTCTCACCGCTCGTGATTCCATGGGATCCAATCGGAGAGTTGATACCCTGGATCGAGAGCAGCAGAATGAGTCCCGCGAATATCAGATGTTTATTAATACTTCGTCCCAATCTTTCCTCCTCTTAAGAAATATGCTTTTAGTATAGCTTTATCTTTCTCCTTTTGGAAAACACTTAGATCCAGAATCCCCCCTGCTTAAGGGTTCAGAAAACCATACTCCTGTTCAGGCAAAGGGAAAAAAAGAAAGGGTTTTTGACAATTATAGAAAATTTGGATAAAACTGACATCTACTAAAACGAACAAGGAGTGCGAAATGGAGAATATTATGAAAGTGACTTTTCCCGGCGGAAAGCGAGCGGATGCAGAATACAAAGGATACACCATTCAGACCGATCAGCCTGTTTATCAAGGAGGAGAAGGTAGTGCTCCGGCCCCTTTTGATCTCTTTTTAGCCTCTCTAGCGACATGCGCTGGTATCTATGTTATTGCATTCTTAGAGAACAGGAAAATGTCAGCTCAGGATTCCGAGGTTATTCTCAAGATCCAAAAAAATCTGGAAACAAAGATGATCGAAAAGATCACCATCGAAGTTCTCCTGCCGCCGGAATGTCCTGAAAAATATAAAAACGCTGTACTGAAGGCCGTCAATATCTGTGCTGTCAAGCAGCACATCCTGAATCCGCCTGAATTCGAGACAACGATAACCATTAAATCGCCGTAGTCTCACATTTTTTTAAACGCTTTTGAAAAGATTGCCAGGAGAAGTTTCCTGTCTCTTTCTGTCATTGCCAGTCGCCCAAACAGATCATGAACCATCTCGGTCACATGCTGTTTGTTCGTATCATGAAAAAATCCTCCCCGATCAAGTTTTTCTATGATCATCCGGATACAGTTCTCCTGTTCTTCGCGCGAGATCGGTTTCTTCTGGACCGGCATCCCGGCAGAAACTTCCTCCCTCGAGAAAAGATGAAAAAGTGTTATCAACACGGCCGAAGAAAGGTTGTAAGAGGGCTGCCGTGTTCTTTGAGGGATGGAAAAGCGAAAATTTGAATGGAGCAGCTCACCGGTGGTCAACCCTGTGCGTTCGTTCCCGAACATCAACCCGATCCGGGATAAAGAGGAATATTCAATCATCTTCATCAAAGCAACTTGAAAGGACAGGATGGTAAAGTTTTTTCTTCTCTTCGCGGTCGCGGCAAAGATCACATCTATATCGCTAACCGCACAGGGAACATCGGGAAAAAACCTTGCTTTTTTCAGAATATCCTCTGAGTGGACGGCCGTCACTTCCGCTTTTTTGAGAATCTGCTTATCCTGAACGATCCTGAGTTTTTCGAATCCCGTGTTTTTCAGTGCCCGAGCTACAAGACCGACATTTTCCGGTTTTTCAGGACGGACCAAAACAATCGTAAAATTATCCTTTAACCGCAAGTTTCTTTTTCCCCATAAGACAAGAATATCCTTTCTTGTATAATCTGGCATATTCACGATTCAAGGTCAATGCAAAGGCCACGAAACAGCTTGCGAAGGCGTACAGAAACACGTCGAACAGGCAGCATGGAAACCGTTGCGGTAAGATTGACAGATTAGGTTGGACCGGCTCCCGCAAGGTAAAATATGCCGACATAAAATTATGTTAATAAATAAACCAATGATCAAATCCTGCTTCTTGCCGGAATCATACAGAAAATACTTGAATCATCGATTCTATATAATGGTGTCGACAAGTTATATAAATAATTCAGGTTAATAAAAACTAGAACTCCCCTGTAGAACCGAAGCCGCCCTTTCCGCGGGATGTCTCATCCAGGTTTTCGCTTTCGACGACCTCCATCGTTTCGACAGGCTGGATCAACAATTGGGCGATCTTCATCCCTTTTTTAACAAGAAAAGACTCAGAACCAAGATTGACCATCACCACTCTGATCTCTCCGCGGTAACCCGCATCGATCACCCCGGCCAGGCGGTGGACACCCTTGAGCGAGATACCGCTTTTATCCCAGATAAGACCAACATATCCATCAGGGATCGCCATCCGAATCCCTGTAGGAACAGGCTTGACCTCCCCTTTTTCTACCACAACCTCCTCCAAGGAGAAGAGGTCGAGACCTGCATCTCCTGGGTGACTGTATTCGGGAAGTCTGGCATCTTTCTGGATCCTCGAGACTCGTATTACCATGATTTAACCCCTTCTATCTTGACTTCAGTGAAATAAGGTTCAGCCATACCAGCCAATACTTTTATCCTTGCTGCAGGGTACGGTTTCAAATCTTTAAATTTCGGATCGATCGTCCTGCCAGGTTTGAACTGCTGAAGCTGGAAGAGTTCAGCCCCTTGCAGCATCTCTGAAACAGCCTTGATATCTTCCTCGTTCACCAGTTCAGGCACCACTGTCATCCGAAAAATGCTCTCAATGTCAGCTTCTCTTATGAGCCGGATGCTTTGTTGGATAAGGTCTGTATCCACCTTGACTCCTGCCGCCTCCGAATATTTATGGAGAGAAGATTTAATGTCCATGGCTACACAATCAACATACCCTTTTTTCAAAAGGTCATCGAGCCGTTCCGGAAAAGATCCGTTTGTATCCACTTTAACACGGAGACCCCTTTCTTTGATCAGGATAAGCAAAGGCTCCAGATCATCGGACAGCAATGGTTCTCCCCCTGTGACACACACGGCTTCAAGCCATCCCTTCCGCGTATCGAGAAAGCTTAGAAAAAAATCAACCGGGAATGTTGCCAGTTCATTGGGACGGAGGACCAGATCAGGATTATCACAGAAAGGACAGCGGAAGTTACACCCTCCGAGAAATACAGTTGCAGCGATGAATCCAGGATAATCCTTAGAAGCGAATTTTTCTAAGCCCTTGATTTCAACCAATCCTCTAGTTCCTCTGGTTTATTCAACACAGCCGTAACATCGTTCTCTTCAAGGAGGATGAGGGTTGGAATGATAATACCGCCTTTCTGGTCTCGGTTCAGATCTTGAAGATAATCACGGATCTTCCGCTTGCTCTCTTTTTGAGTCAGGCTGAATTCCTCCCCTTGGAGCCCGGAACCATGAAGCGATCGTTTCAACTCATCACATTTCTGGCAGTTCGGATACGTGAAAAGAATATAATCCATCATCCTATGTTCAGGTCCCGGAGGTATAAGGAGTGCGCTCGTCGAATTCCTTCTGTTTTCCGGGATTCCAGGTGGCCACAGGACGTAAATATCCCACGATCCGGGAATAGACCTCCGTCAGACTGCCACACTTCGGGCACTCAGGGACCTCCCCTTTGAGATATCCATGGTCCAAACATACACTGAACGTTGGTGTGATGCTGAAATAAGGAAGTTTTGTCTCAGCGATCTTGCGGACCAGTTTTTTGCACGTTTCCCTGTCTATGGCCTCGGGAAGGAATGCATGAAATATGGTTCCACCCGTGTAAAGCGGCTGGATATCTTTCTGGTGCTGGAGCACATCGAATATATCCTCTGTCGCATCCACATTCAGGTGGGTAGAGTTGGTCAAAAAGGGAGTTTTGTCTGTTCCTGAGGTTTGGATGCGGGGATATTTTTGCTTATCCAGTCGCGCCAATCTGTAGGAAGTAGATTCCGCGGGCGTGGCTTCCAGGTTATACAAGCTTTCCGTTTCTTCCTGAAACTCCTTGATCACCTCTCTCATGAATTCCAAGACCTCGATGGTAAAGGCCTTTCCTTCCGGCGTTCCAATTCCTTTTCCCAGGAAATTCAAACAGGCTTCATGCATTCCGCATATTCCTATGGTGGAAAAGTGATTATCGAAATGCCCGAGGTAGACTTGAGTATAAGGTACGAGTCCTTTGTTCAGCATATTGTTGACGATCTCTCTTTTTGTTTCGAGAGACTCTTTACCAAGGGTCATCAAGTTCTTAAGCCGGGCGAAGAAATCGTCTTTAGATCTGGCCAAATATCCTATCCGGTTAAGATTGATTGTCACAACTCCGATCGAGCCGGTCGAGTCGCCGGCTCCCCAGATATTTCCGGGCCTGTGAAGAAGCTCTCTCAGATCGAGGTTCAACCGGCAGCACATCGCTCTCACATCTCCCGCGTCGAGGTTTGTGCCTATATAATTCTGAAAATAGGGAATCCCGTATTTTGCGGTCACATCGAAAAGGAGATCGGCGTTTTCTGAATCCCAATCAAAGTTCTTTGTCAGATTATAAGTAGGGATGGGGAAGGTAAAAACACGTCCTTTCTGATCCCCTGTGATCATCAGCTCCAGGAAGGCTTTATTGATCATATTCATCTCTTCCTGGTAATCCCCGTATACAGATTTCTGCTCCTTTCCGCCGATAATAACGGGTTTGTCTTTCATATCATCGGGAACCGTCCAATCAAATGTCAGATTGGAAAAAGGTGTCTGCCAGCCCCAACGGGAGGGAACATTCAACCCGAATATAAGTTTCTGGATGTCCTGCTTGATATCATCAAATTCAAGTTTATCCGCCTTGATAAAGGGAGCTAAAAAAGTATCCACGCTGGAAAAAGCCTGCGCCCCGGCAAACTCGCCCTGCATGGTCCCGATGAAGTTGACCATATGGAGAGTCGCTGTTTCCAAATGTTTGGCCGGAAACGAGTGTACCTGATTGGGAACATGGCCGAAACCTTTTTTTAACAAATTTTCCAGCGACCACCCGGCGCAATATCCCACGATTGGGTAAGACAGGTCGTGGATATGAAGATCCCCTTCCATATGGGCACTCTTGACGTTCTCCGTATAAATCTGGTTCAAAGCAAAATTCGCCAACACCTCACCTGAAACCCGGGCGTTCAAACCTGAAAAACTCATAGTGCCTTCATTGCTGTTCTCTTTGATCTTCCAGTCGACATCCTCGATGTAATCCTTTATCAGTCTTTCGAGATTGATGCCGGTCTTCCGGGCCTCTCGAATATCTTTATGCCGTTCCCGGTACAAAATATAGGATTTAGCGATATCATGATATCCCTGTTTCATCAGGACCATCTCGACAATATCCTGGGTCTGTTCAACGGATGGTATCGTATATCCGCCGAACTTTTCTTCCAGCATGAACGTAACGATGGTTGAGATCTTTTCGGCTTCACCCTTGTCATCAACTCCATGCGATTGCATAGCTTTGAATATCGCTTTTGTGATCTTGTCCTGTACAAAATCGGCGATATGCCCATCTCTTTTCTTGATTCTTCCGATGGCTCTTTGCAATGAAGGTCTCCTTTCCATTAAACTTCCTCCTCCTTTCTCTCCTAGCCTGACTGATATCTATCGGTGCAATTGGAATAGAAAAAAGAATCCCTTTTTCCTGCTATATATTGTGTATAACCGATGTTGATGACACAATGTCTTGTGCCAGCGTTAATTAATCTATTCTCTCTTAAACGGGTTGTCAAGTATTTTTTGCTTTTTTCTAATTTTTCTTGAAATTTCCTTAATATCCGATAAAACACATCGAATATCTACACTAATTTTTCAAAAAAAATTCCCTTAAAAGACATATTCACGCAATCAATAAATGGGAAATCCTTCATGACCGGCAGCGTTTTTTCCTGCACAACTCCCCGATCCAGCGCCCCGGCCCTTTCATCAAGCCGATTGCTTGATTTATCTGCCTGCAACCTGTTAAATAAACAATGAACTAAACCAAGCCTGGGGGAAACTCATGACGACACTCGATATAAAAACCAGAAACCGAGAAGAGATGATCGAGATCACACAGCAAATCCAGGATGCATTGACAACCTCGAGAATCCAAGAAGGGACCTGTGTCCTCTTTGTTCCTCATACCACTGCCGGGGTAACGATCAATGAGCATGCTGATCCATCGGTCAAAGCGGATATCCTCATGTCTTTGAAACAGATCGTCCCGGATTCCCTGCCTTATTCACATGCAGAAGGGAATTCTCCTGCCCATGTCAAAGCCAGTCTGATTGGAATCTCGGTGGTCGTCCTTGTTAAAGAGGGACGTTTAAGACTGGGGACATGGCAGGGAATATTTTTTTGCGAGTTCGACGGACCTAGAAATAGAAAATTGGTCTGTGAGATCAAAAAAGGATAAATCCGACATATCCCTTCTCGAGTTTAAGATCAATCTTGATCCTCTGTTTCTGAGAATATTCTCTGATAACAGCCCTTCCGGTTAGAAGATAAGTCCATGCTTTCTCAGGGCTGTTTCCAGTTCGGTTTCGGGAGTGAAGTGTATCGTTTTGATCCCCAGAGCATCTGCAACAAGAATATTTTCTTCTCTATCATCAATAAAAACACATTCGTCCTCCCGTGTTTGGGCTCTCATCAGCGCGGCTTTATAAATCCGCCGATCGGGTTTCATAACACCCTGTTCATACGAAACCACATAGTCATCAAATATGAGGACTTCTGGAAATCTGGTTTTGATAAAACCAAAACGCATCTCATCGGTGTTGGAAAGGAGGATCAGCCTGTAAAGGAATTTCAATTTTTTTATGATCTCAAGCACAGGAGAATTCAGAGTAAATATATCATTGTATATTTCAAAAAAGTCCTCTCGAGAGATCCGGACCTGTAACAGTTCCACCGCCTGTCCATAGAATTCCTCTGGATCCAGCATCCCGGTATCGAACTTCCTGATAATGGCTGAATTCTCTGTCATTCGATCCGCCATTTCATCAACAGACAGAGAGCTGTGTTTTTCAATCTTTTTGAAAAAAATGTGATTATCAAAAAAAATGATGACCTTCCCCAGGTCTGATATAACCGCTTTGATCATAGAACCGACTCCTCGGGTACTCGGTGTGATTCTTTATAACAAATCTTGCCTGTCAACTCAATGAGCCTTTCTTCCTTTGTCTCCATATCGCTATCCAGTTCTTTCATTTTCAGAGGTTTGACAAGGATTTGACCCTGTGATATAAGCGAAAAGATTTTTTCTACTTGTTTTTGTGAGGACATCTCATGATAGCACCAACCGGTGAACAGTTTGGATACTTCCATCCATCCAGAGGTTTTTACCGCTTCACATTACTCCTTTTTGTCGCATCTCTTTCTTTCGGATCATATTTTGCCTATGATATCGTATCCTCTCTCGCTCCTACCCTTGTGGAACAACTCAATGTCCAGAGGGGGACAGTTGGCGCTTTCTTCACTTTTTACCATATCGCTGCCATCCTGTTTGTTCTTTTCGGCGGAATCTTTATCGACAAACTTGGAACACGCAAGGCCAGCCTCATCTTTTCTATCCTAGTCTTATCGGGTGTCATCATTGTCTGGACAGCCAAGAGCGTGCCCATTTTTTTTATCGGCCGTTTTGTCTTCGGGGCAGGTTCTGAGCCTCTGATCGTGGCTCAAAGCGCTATTCTAGCCCGATGGTTCAAGAATAAAGAATTGGCGCTTTCATTCGGGATCGCTCTTACTGTCAGCAGGCTCGGCAGCTTATTCGCTTTCAATACAGGAGAGGTTTTTGCCCGCCATTTCGGCAGTTTCCGTTATGCTCTATTTGTAGCTGTTATAGCCTGTGTGATCTCTCTCGGTGCCAATATAATCTACATCCTCATGGACCGTCGGGGAGAAAAAGCCCTTAAATTGAGGGATGAAGGTGTAGAAGAAAAAATCGTTTTCAAAGACATCAAAGAGTTTAAGCCCTCCTTCTGGTATGTCACTCTTCTCTGTGTGACTTTTTATTCGGCTATCTTTCCTTTTACTGACCTGTCCGCAGATTTTTTTGCAGAAAAATGGGGGATTGCCAGGGTGGCAGAAGCCGGAGGAGGATTTTTCAATCAGGTTTTCATCAACTTTCTCCACATATTTAAAACCGCACCGGGAATCAGCTCGATCATCATCTTTGCCTCCATGATCCTAGCACCGTTCGCTGGCCGGCTCGTAGATAAATACGGCAAACGGGCGACACTTATGATCATCGGTTCCCTGATCATGATCCCGAGCCATGCTCTCATGGGAATGACAACGATCTATCCTGTGATACCCATGATCGCTCTGGGTGCATCCTTTGTTCTTGTGCCCGCTGCTATGTGGCCTTCGATTCCGCTCATCGTCCGAAAAGAGCGTGTCGGGACTGCTTTCGGTCTGATGACAGCCATTCAAAACATCGGTTTGGGATTGTTTCCCTTTTTGAACGGATTCCTGCGAGACATCACTAATACCTATACCAGCAGTTTGCTTATGTTCGCCAGCCTGGGAGTTGTCGGCCTTGTGTTTGCTATACTGCTAAAAAGAGCAGATTTCAGAGAGGGCAGCAGATTAGAAAGCGCAGGGAAAAAAACATAGCCGGAAAAAGACACTGGCAGTTCCGATCACCTAACAAACCAGGAAACCGGTTTCGAGGAGAAATTATGAAGATATCCCCAAAAAAATCGAATGGATCCGGCCAATTCTGGGCATTTTTCATCATCTTTACCAGCCTGCTCATCGTCATTGGAGGTGCTTTCGCTCTCTATTACTTTAAAGGGGCAAAAACTATCACTACAAAAGACATCCGATCTGCCGAAAAGATCTACGGATTGAGATTTTCTCCAACAGAGCGAAAGATGATGCGGCAAAATCTCAAACAAAACCGTTCCTGGTATGAAAGCATGAGAAAGACAGATCTGGCCAATCATGTGATCCCGGCTGTACGGTTTAATCCTATTGTTTCGAGTTCACAAGAAACACAAATAAACCGATCTATTTCCTTCACGCCCAGGGAAAATGTTAGCCGGCCCGATGATCCATCAGATCTCGCTTTTTATTCAGTTGTAGAACTGGCATCGTTGATAAAAACGAAACAGATCACATCGATAGAACTCACTCAGCTATACATCGACCGGCTCAAGGCATACGGACCTTCCCTGAACTGTGTGATCACTCTCACCGAGGACCTGGCTCTCGAACAGGCTCAGCGAGCAGACCGTGAGATCGCGTCAGGATTATACCGCGGGCCTCTGCACGGTATCCCCTGGGGAGCCAAGGATCTCCTGGCCACCGAGGATTACAAAACGACCTGGGGCGCGTTCCCTTATAAAGATCAGATCCTCCCTGAGGATGCTACGGTCGTCACACGTTTAGAAGAAGCGGGAGCCGTTTTAACGGCCAAGCTTTCTCTGGGTGCTCTTGCTATGGGTGACGTTTGGTATGGAGGAAAAACAAAAAGCCCCTGGAATCCGGAAAATGGATCGAGCGGTTCCTCGGCAGGACCGGGATCTGCTACAGCTGCCGGACTGGTAGCCTTTTCCATCGGATCTGAGACCTGGGGATCGATCGTATCTCCTTCAACGCGTTGTTTTGTCAGCGGGCTCCGTCCCACTTTCGGGCGCGTCAGCCGGAATGGGGCCATGGCTTTAAGCTGGAGCATGGACAAGATCGGCCCCATGTGCCGGTCAGCCGAAGACTGCGCTTTGGTCTTCACTTCGATATACGGTCCTGACGGAAAAGATCTCTCTCTCACTGACCTCCCCTTTGAATGGGATCCTTCACTTGAATTGGGAGAGATCCGTATTGGATTCTTGAAAAAAGCGTTTGAGGGAGAGTACAAGCAGAAGGACAAAGACCTAGCTGTGCTCGAGGTGTTGAGAAGCCTCGGCGTAGACCTCGTTCCGATCGAGCTGCCTGACTTCCCGGTCCGTTCTCTATCTATCATCCTGAATGCGGAAGCTGCTTCAGCATTTGACATTCTCACCCGCAGCAATCGCGATGATCTTCTTGTCAGGCAAGATCGATGGGCTTGGCCAAATTCTTTTCGGCAGGCCCGCTTCATCCCGGCGGTGGAATACATCCAGGCAAACCGAATGCGCACACTTCTGATGCATGAGGTGGCTGACCGGATGAAGGATATCGATGTTTTGGTCGCTCCTTCCTACAGAGAAAACATTCTCCTAATATCCAATCTCACCGGGCACCCTGCCGTTGTTGTTCCCAACACAACGCCCGGCAAAGGAGATACAAACAGCATCACCTTCATCGGCAGTCTCTTTGAGGAAGCAAAAACTCTCCGCGTGGCCGTTGCCTACCAGGAAGCGACGGGATACCAATTGTTACATCCGGATCTCGAGAAAAACCTGACAAACGATCCCTCTGAATAAACCTGGGAATCCTTTTCAGGGACGACTGCGGTTTTTACCGGTTTTCTTCAATAAAAAACAATATCTCCTGAGTGAGCGGATCATCTTCGTTGCCGAAAGGCTGAAAAGCATTCAAATGTTTTTTCCCGGGAATGATATAAAAGCGGATATTTCCTCCCAGTAAACATGATTTGGAAACAAAACGTTCGCAATCTTTCCTTCTGATCAACCGGTCAAACTCAGCAACGGCCACAAACATCGGAGGCTCGCTGCCGCATACATGCGTGATAGGACAGGCATCCTTCCACTCGGATCGTTCTCCGAATATCATCTTGAAGAACTCTTCCTGCAGAGACTGAGAAGATCGATTCTGAGCGAGTCGGTCAAGGTCCATTCCTCCAGGCCCCATAACAAGATATCCCCGGATTTGACGGGGTTTCATCTCGACTGAATCGAGATACCGAGGATCGCATGCCAGAAGAGAGCAAAGATGACCTCCTGCGGAATATCCAGCTAAAAACATCGCGCCGGAATCACCTCCAAAATCATGAATGTTCTTTTTGACCCACTGGACAGCAAGGGCACAATCAAGCACATGGCGAGGATGGATCACAAAAGGACTGAGCCGGTAATTGACAGAAACAAAAACAAAACCATGTCCCGTCATTCTCACAGCTTGGTTTTTGGTGATGATTTTATCTCCTGAAATCCAAGCCCCCCCGTGGATGAACACCAGCACAGGTAGCCCTGTTGCTTTGGGTTGAAAATAGACATCCAATTTCTGAAGAGCGCTCCCGTCTTTGACATAGGATATATTCATGGCTACAGCCACAGGCGATCCGGTGTCTCCAGCAAGACAGATCGATGCCAGGATGCAGATAAAGAAAAGGAGTGAAAAAAAGTCTTTGGTTTTCCTCACGTTTCTCGCATAACAGAAAATAACCCCAGTTTTACCTTCGTGGAGAAATAAAAAAAGAAATGTTGTTCAGAAAATCTGTATTAAAACAATCCAGCAAAGAGGACATCCGCATGAAAAATCTCACCACTAATACGCCTGTCTCTCCATTCGACCGTGTCTTTGATGGTGAGATAGAACCAGAATTCATCGAACAATCTGAGCTTTTGTAAATAGAATTGGCCGAAATCCGAAATACTGTCAACGATGATCCGGCCTACTTCCCTGTTATTGTCATCGTAAATAAAGATCCTGATATTTTCTTCTTCACCTTGAATCTTTCCATAGACCTTGGCCGTTTCTTTACCTTCCCAGCCGCTTTTATCGTCGTATTCAATCTCCCCGAGCATCTCGAATTCATCTCTCTTTCTAAGATCGAAATAATCATCCAACAATATTGCTTCGCTCAAGGTGAAGATATTCTGCCAATGGTCATTTTCATCTTTCCATTCAAGGTTGGTAGCTATGAGGAGAGAAGGCCTCTCTTGTGAAAATTCTCCTACACCCTTAATCGTTTTTCCGATAAGCTCTTCATTTGTTCCGGAGTCAAGGCTGCCGACAACAGCAATATCAAAACCCCTAACTTCAGGAATGAATATATAGCTCCCAACAGTTATTTCGACAGTGCCTTCGAATTCGACCTGACCTTCTTTCAGGATGACACCTTCTTCTTGTAAGGTGTTTTCACCTTTTTTGCAGGACGTGATCCCGACGATGAGAAGGATGGTCAAGAAACTCATACCCATGATCAGAAATGTCTTTTGAAGCAGATTCCTTACCATGTCTCTAACCTCCATTTAATTCGTTCAACAGCATGAAAAATACTCGGCTGTATGAATTTTATTATCCCTGGCGGAAAACATCAATATGCTCTTGGCAAAGAATCTTTATACCATTGAAAACAATAAAAGTAAAGATAAAATTGACTTGGAGAATAAAGTATGTAGGCAAAAGTCTTAAGTATAAAAAAGGGCTGGATAAACCTCCCTTATGTATGAGATTTGAGCCGGACCAAGGAGGTGTAGTCTTGGTTAGGCATGCCGCTAACGCCTTTTTGATCTGCTTCGGCCGCTTGAGGACGACCTCGAACTTCGACTCGAACGGGAAACAGCTGATGACCGGGAGCGAGAAGAGGATGATCGGATCGTTGAACGTGACGTACTTGAGGGAGAGGAACTCCTGGCTCTTGAAGATGAAGAAACATTCCGGGATGAAGATGATCTGCTGCTGGATGAGATTCGGCTTCTGGAGGTCGAAGGTGAACGAGAAGGAGTTCTGGATATAGAAGACCTGGATGTATAGCTTCTATTCGTTGACTGGGCAGTGCTTTTATTGTCTCGATAAGAGGAAGAGGGAACAGATATCCTGGAAGTGAATCTTTTAACAGGTGATGTCGAGCGGCTGCTGGAATATTTTTGTGTCTTATTCGCGCTCGAACTCCTGTTGAGATCAGAACCAGAATATTTTTGTACCCTTGAAACTCCGGACTGAGAAGAAGAGTCACGGGACGAACTACCTCGGCTCTGATATTTTTGATCCATCGGCCGTGCTGTCCTTGGATCTATCTTCACAGGTATGACGCTTCCTCTCGGGGAAGAACTGGAACTGCTGTCCGATCTCGACCGAGAAGAATACTTCTTAATCCTGGTAATCCCGGACTGAGAAGAAGAGTCACGGGATGAACTGCTTCGGCTCTGATATTTTTGGTCCATCGGCCGCGCGGCCCTGGGATCTATCTTCACAGGTATGACGCTTCCTCTCGGGGAAGAACTGGAACTGCTGTCCGATCTCGACCGAGAAGAATACTTCTTAATCCTGGAGATTGTACCCTTATCGATGGAAATACTCGATCCGGAACGGACAGGCATATTTGACCTGTCAACTCGGGAAATATCCCGCGCATCTGTCTGGGATTTCATGGTGACATCCTTGGACACACTCCGTGATTTGCCATCAATGGAACGTACATTCCCGCTTCTCATGACTGGATTTGATCTCTCAAGGACAGCTCCGGAATTACCGGAAACATATCTCTTGCTGACCTGCTGGCTCTTTGTTCGTTCAAAAGTTCCCCTGGCTCTAAGGGCAGTGATACTGGTTCGATCCGCCCGATATCTTACCGCAGGCTGCTGGTTTGACAGGGCGATTTTTCCGACACGGGAAACTGAATTTTGGCTTAAAGCCACCTTGCTGATATGCCGGGATTGAAGCTGGTTTTTTTGAATCACCGTTAGGGCCCGTGAATGAGCAGGATAATTCTGGTGATAATACCGACCATAAAAATGGTTATTGATGATCACCACCGGATGTCCGTAATAACTCAACGGGCACCATCCGATATGGTTATATCCGCTGTACCAGTAGACCCAGGCAGGCGACCAAGCTCTCCGTGGTATCCAGTACCAACCAAGTCCTAATCTCCAGTGCCAGCGACCATAATGCGATACGCACCAACCCCAAGGATTGTAGGATACCCATGTCCAGCCTATTATGGGATACCAAACCCATCTTCCATGGTGATAAGGACGCCATGTCGAATGGACCACATGAGGCACCCAGACATATCCATAAGAAGTTTCGTAAACCCAGCGGCCATAGTAATCCAGTTCTGTTTCGAAATCATACAGTTCTGAAGGAAGATAGCGTCTTGAGACTCTTCGGTTATAAAATCCGTCTCGCGTTCTATTCCATTCTGCGAAATTTTCTGCATAGCCTAACGAACGACTGTCGCTGCTGCGGAAAAGACCATTTTCAGCGATCAGGTTTTCTCCTCTTTGAACAGCAACAGATCCTTCTTCTCCTGCAGCCTCTATCTCCCCTTCTATGACATACAACCGTGTTTCCTGATTTGCCACAACTTCAAGCCTGTAAAGGCCAGCGTCTAACACATAAAAAGAAGCATCCGGGGTGTGGATCTCGATTCCTTTTTCAAACTCAAGAGAACCAACTCTCAGATAGATGTTTCCATTGAGAAGATTAAAACTGATCAGATCATTTCCTCTTTTTGGAAGTGTAGTAAAGTCAATTTGGGTGTCGCGATCGATGCGGACATAATTTCCACTACCGAGCTGCACTTCGGTCCGCCCCTCCCGCGTGCCCAATTGATCCCCTTCGACTATAGGAAGATTGACCACAGCCTCATCATATCCAAGGTCCTGTCCTCTCTGGACATAAACATCACCGTTCACATAGCTCAAACGTGCATAACTTGAACTGTAATATTCCGATTGCTCATATTCCGTTCCAAAAACCGAGGGAAGGAATAAAACCAAACATGTTGCGAAACATATGAGTTTTCTCATCGTTCCTCCTTTCTAACCCTATTTAGGCAAAATCCATGCCAAATCTTTTTCCCTGTTAACTCCTGCATGTATTGTCCTTTTTTTGAGACAACTGTCTGCTCGATCCATAAAAAATATCCTATGATGATCTTTTTATCTTATGCCATCTTTCATTTTCTCCGGATCATTTAGACAAATCTCTGGGAAATTTTTAGGTATGATCGGGATGGTTTTCCCGAATCAAAGAAGCCTGGACAGACCTCTTCCGGACCGGATTGAAAATCTAAGATCCAACGAAAGAGCTAGGGAGGAAATGGAAAAGACGACAGGGATACAGACAGACACCCGAAAAGAGTGTCTTTCAGATGGAAGACGAGGAACAAAACCGCCTTTGGAGGTTAAAAGCGGTTTTGTTCCTTTAGTTGTTTTGCCCTACTTTTTTTTCAGAATAGGCATTCCGGTTCTTTCTGTCTCGATGACTTGATAGCCATCAGGAACAGCTTCCAGAGAGCCGTCTCTGATATCACGGGCAAAGAAATAAATTCTCTGTTCTCTTCCCCCTTTCAGATTGACATCCTTGAAATGGAGATAATACTTGGTTCCTTTGGAATTTGTAAATTCATAAGCCATTTTTGCTTACCTCCAATTTATTTTAGGCAAATCAATGAAATCCTGGGTTTTGCAAATGTAAGATACAGGCATCTTTTTGACGGTTAATTCCCCCGATCAAAAAAATTGTCCTTTCATTCCATCCCCCAATACAGGAGTTGCGGACTAATGCGCAAACGGAAATAATACCCGAATTATGGATTTCCATATATGCCTTGACCGTTTTTTATAAAATTTCCAGGGGAATGTCAAGTAAATTTCTCCTGTTAATAACCTTTTGCTGTTTGAATATTTCCAAATGCAGTTCAAAAGAAAAAATATTTTTTTAAAAAAAGTTGATCGCTGGAAAAGGGATCCCTTCTAATTCCGTTATTTTAATTATAAATATAAATCCCAATAATCATATGTAAGGAAAGCTGTAAAATCTTTACAAATTAAATCTTTGTGTTATAATAACTATGGTTCTCTTGTGCGGGCTGGGGAGAGCCCCCACCTTTTTGGTTCCCATCATCAACCCCCCTTTTGCTGACAACAGCCCGCTTCTCCCCCAAAGAAGACCAAGAGACAAAAGTGTCATCTGTTCGATCCCTTCCTTACCGAACTCCATCTCCTGAAAAGCCAGAAAAGGACTCCTGCATCAGCCTTGACCAGAAATGACCTTGGTGTTACATTGAGCTCAAAATTTTTTGATTGTTTTGAATAAGGAGAAACGGCATGGCCCCCTCAAAATCACACGGAAAAAGATATGAAAGAATTCACAATCAGCTTCTGGATCTGCTTAACATCACAAACGACCGGACAGCTCACATGGCAACCATTGCAGCTCTTCTTCATCACAAAATGCCTCATTTTTTTTGGACCGGATTCTATATGTTATTTGAGGGAAACCTGATCGTGGGGCCTTATCAAGGACCCCTGGCCTGCCAGGTGCTGGAAAAGGAAAAAGGAGTATGCTGGGCCAGCATCTCAAGAAAAAAGACGCTTGTCATTCCAGATGTACATGCTTTCCCCGGACATATCGCTTGCGACAGCCGTTCCAATTCAGAGATCGCCGTCCCTCTTTTCGAAGATATTGGCAGTGTATGGGGAGTTCTGGATATCGACAGCAAGGAATTCGACGCATTTTCAGAATTGGATGGATATTGGCTGGAAAAGATCACAAAATTAATCTGATGAAGTTCTTTGCTGGCTGAAATTTTCCTCAGTTCGATTGAAAATGACGCTTCTTTTCCATGACGATCTTTCCCATTATTTCTATGATGATCTTTACAGCCGCGGCCGCCGTGATCCCTTTTGACTCTTGAACCGGATTGACTTCAACGATATCCGCTCCTATAATATCCGCCTTCAGGGAATGGATCATCTGGATAACCTGCCTTGTCGACAATCCACCCGGCTCATGATGCGATACACCGGGAGCAAATGCGGGATCAAGAGCATCCATATCAAATGAAATATAGAGGGGATTCGAAAAATTCAGGCGAGGGAGATCCTCCAGATCACGCATGGTGTACATTTTCACACCCCATCGCTGGGCTATTTCGAGATGCTCTCCTGTGACAGCCCTCACTCCCACCTGCACCAGATTCTTGACAATCTTCGCCTCCAGGATACGGGTAAACGGACACGCATGAGAAAACCTGTCTCCATCCAGTTCATCATAGAGATCGGGATGCGCGTCGAAGTGAAGGACATCCAGAGATCTGTACTTCCGGGACAAGGCTTCAACCGCATGAAGACTAACAGAATGATCTCCCCCGAGGAGAATAGGTATCCCCTTCTTATCCAAAATCTGCCCGATCATATCCTTGATGCGAGAGCCCACGACTGAATAATCACCCGATGTATCCACATCTCCAAGATCGACAATCACCGTATCTTTCTCTAAATCGATTCCCAATTCAGTCCAGGAGTTGATAGCACTGCCTGTTGAGGCTTCTCTTATAGCGCCCGGTCCCTGCGCAGCTCCCTTAAGAAAACAGGATTTTTCGTCATAGGGAACACCGAAAATGGCGAATTCATATTCTTGACTTTTTTTGACAGCGCCTCCGAAGTCAGTCATATCAGAGCTCCTTTGGGTTTATTTTGGAAATTCGGTTCTTCCCTGAACCCGATCCATTATTCTTATTACTTTTTATCATGCCTAACACCAAAAACCCGATTTGGTCTATCCAGAATGGCTGTCGCCGATAACAACAGCGGCAAAACTGACCGCAGATTGAGTCGAATCTTCTTCCCAGATCTCATAATCGAGGATCTGTCCTTGTGCTTTCGGAAAGAGTTCGAGCAGACAGGAAAGCGTCGAAAATCCGCAGATATTGAACTCGTCCCCAGAATTTTGGATCTCTTTCCATAAAACCTGGACATCTCCTTGACAGACGGCTTCCAAGAGACGCTGGTCATGTTCCCTAGCTGCGGATAATAACGCTCCAGCCGGATCATTATGTCCGAATTTAGGTCCAATATGAGAAAGATCGACCCCTGCCACAACCAGTGTCTCCTCTTCCTTTCTGCTGATATATTCTGCTAACGTTTCCAGAAAACTCTTGATCTCCGGCACTTCAGAAGGCTGAGAAACCGAATCCAAGATGTCATGAAAAGAACCAAAAAGAATCGGAAGCAGGGTAAAATCTGAACCGAAAATATGTTGGAGAAAGATCAACTGAAACTCCAGAGAATGTTCGCTCTTGTGATCCAGATCATGTGATGCCACAGCAGCTGCCGCGTTCTGCCTCAGCATCCGTACACCCTCGGTGTCTGTCCTGACCGTCCCTAGAGGAGTCTCATAATCTTTTTCGGTTATAGAAAAAAAAGCTTTCTGCAAGCTGTGCCCCGTTCCCAAAAGCAGGATCCTCTTGGGAGAGAGGCCGGCGACAGCCGAATATGCCCTGCCGTAGATCCGTTTGGCAACATTCAGTTCAATATGGGGAGCGATCAAAGCTTTGACATCTGTGGTGAATTCCGCAGAAGAGACGCTCTCATCCTCTTCAAAAAACAATTCCAGGTAATCCCGCAATCCCGATTCTGAATCAGGATAGGCTTTCCCCGCCAAAAATGCTTTTCTCTTCTTAAGGCGGCCATATTTTTCGATCAGACTCCTTCTCTCCCTGTGGTAGTGATCGGTGTCCAGGAGGAAAGCTTCATCAAAGCTTTGTAATGCCATCCTGACATCGTCAGAACTGACAAAAACACCATTCATGAGACGCATCAAGGTCACCTGAATGTCTTGGATGCTGTTCGTTCCATTTATGAGACCGAACACATCCAAGGCCATGCCTTTCAGCAGAATAGGCTCTTTGATAAGCCCGATCGTATCATTGACGATGAAAGCTCTCTGTCCTTCATGCATAGTCGGGAAAAGATGGATATCCGGACGAATCTTTGGAGCCGAGCTGTTCATTCTGTTTTCCTTGATTATTTTCTAGATTTACCACCCAATGCGGTCAAAAGCAACTGAATATCTCTTTCCTGTATTTGACCAGAGTCCCCCGCTATGATAAAAGCAGAGACAAACTTTGAGCTTCATGGCTGGTGGGGCCGGTAACTGCTAACAAGCATCGAGAATGCCAATGGGGAGACCGGAATACCGATACCTGCAGGACCATGATTTCCTGTGTGGCTCTGAGGTATGGTATGATACCTTAGAGGTCATAGCCAGATGAAAGGAAAAGAAAAATGAAGGTCTGCCGCATCGAGGAAATGCGGGATCTCGATAGAAAAGCTGTCAAAGAATACGCCATTGACGAGATCCTGCTCATGGAAAACGCGGCTCTTGCCGCCTATTCTGTATTAGAAAACGAAGTGGGAATAAGGGGGACTCGATTTCTTATTCTCTGTGGTGTCGGGAATAACGGGGGAGATGGACTTGCTCTTGCACGCAAGATCCTTTCCTCAGATGGAATGGTTGACGTCTGCATCCTGGGAGATCCAGAATCATTCAAAGGCGCCGCCAAAAAAAATTTCAAAATCGCCTCCACTCTGCCCATGTCCATGAAAAGACTGAATGCTGTAAAAAAACTGACGCCTTTATTGGACCGGAACGATATCGTCATTGATGCCATTTTCGGAACCGGTCTCACCAGAGAGGTGGATGGGATCTATCGAGAGGTTATCCGGATGTTGAACCGGGAGGCTCGGTTTGTGTTAAGTCTGGATATCCCCTCTGGGATCAACGGCAATAACGGCCGGGTCATGGGTTCAGCTGTATGGGCTGACTGCACGGTCACCTTCGGCCTTCCCAAACTTGGAAATCTCCTTTATCCTGGTTTTACATATGGGGGAACTCTTTATGTCTCACATATATCGTTTCCTCCTGCCCTCACCGAACAGGACTCTCTTCGCGTGGAGGTTAACATCCCATCTCTTCTTCCTGAACGGAAAGAGGACGGTCATAAAGGAGAGTTCGGACAATGCCTCTTCATTGCTGGAGCGGCAAATTATTTCGGAGCCCCGTATTTCTCGGCCCTCTCCTTTCTAAAAGCAGGAGGCGGATATTCCAGGCTTGCTGCTCCCTTATCCGTTACTCCTTATATTGCCGGCAAGGGAAGCGAGATCGTCTTTCTCCCTCAAGCTGAAACAGAGACGGGGAGCATCTCCCTTTCAAACAAAAATGCTCTTATCGATATTTCGACACAGATGGATTTTGTCGTTATCGGGCCCGGATTGACTTTGAATGAGGAAACCCAAGAACTTGTTAGACAGCTGGTTGAGGCAATTAAAAAGCCGGTTCTAATTGATGGTGATGGTCTTACGGCCGTATCCAAAGACATGGGACTGATCAAAAAAAGAACTCATCCAACGATCCTCACTCCACACCTGGGGGAAATGTCCCGCATCACCGGCATTCCAGTTGTCGAAATAAAGAAAGATCCGGCCGCTATCCTTCAACAAGAATCTCAAAAACTTAAGGCTGCAATCGTGCTCAAAGGGGCACACTCACTTATCGGATTCCCCGAGGGGAAAGTCGTCATCAACACCAGCGGCAACTCCGGTATGGCCACTGCCGGAGCGGGTGACGTCCTGGCTGGAACCATCGCAGCCATGTTCGGCCTTGGGCTCGATCTGAACGAAGCTGTTCAGACAGGGGTCTTCATGCACGGCTTCTCAGGAGATATCGCTGCCTCTGAAAAGGGAGAAGACGGGATCATTGCACAGGATATACTGGATTCCCTTCCGGCAGCCCTCAAGTCCTATCGTGAATCCTATGGAGAGATCATCGAGAACCATTACGAGAGCTTGATGATTGTTTGAGATGGATCAGAGAGGAGAGGAGGGGGGGAAAGGAATCCTCTTTCCTCTCCCCTTTCCAAACCTTGATGCCGCCTTGGATGAGGCATGTTGAGCATCCCAAAGGATGCAAGGTCGAATCCATTGTGACATGCCCCTCTACCCCGGTCAATCACCCCTTCAGATGAACACCGGGGTGAATTTCTAAGAGTGTAATTCACCCCTTTGTACTAGTCCTTAATATGGGGACGTTCCCAAAAGGGACACCCTTATCCTCTGTATTTTTAATTGAACGTGCACTGTTCTTTTTAATGCAACATAATAGAGTTCCAGAGATAAGGGTGTCCCTTTTGGGAACGTCCCCTTTTATACAACATCTAACAGATAGCGACAAAAAGAATAAAACTCATTTCAATCTAATTGGGAAAATAGGATGCAAGGGTATCCCTTTTGGGAACGTCCCCTTTTAATCTTTCTTTTTAAAAGGAATCCATCTATAATTTGGAAGACAGACAATAGGAAGGAACTATGGAAAACACCAAACCAATCAAGACAAAAGAGGATGCAATTAAACTCATGAATACCGCCTTGGAACATGAATGGGCCGTGAGCTTTGAATACATCATCCATGCCTACTCCATGCCCAAGGGGAAGTACTTCTACGAGGACCCTATAATGGAAATCACAACAGATGCACGGAGGCAGACGATCCAGATCGGGATCGACGAAATGTATCATTCCCTCCAATTGGGGATCATCATTAAGAACATGGGAGGAATCCCCTCTTTTAAAACCGACGAAGTTATCAGGTATCCAAAGATCATCGATAACCTCAAGCGGGATAAAAAGACCGAAGATATGGTTACATATCTTTACCAATCCGCAAAATTCGAAGAGGGCGCTTTCCCGGAGATACAGAATATGATCCTGAATATTTCATATGATGAGGTGCGTCATTCCAAACAGTTTTCAGCGATGATGGATGTGATGAAAAACAAAGGGATTGAAAACGAGCTGTGCTATCAAAACAATCCTGCTGTTTCTGAAAAAGAAAAGGTTCGTACTCTTCATGAGATAATGACCATGGAAAATGCTCTCCTGCATCAATACCTCAAGCACGTGATCGATTTCAGCGATCATCAGGACCTCAGTCAACGCTTGTTTAAAAATTCCATTGATCATATGCGGCACTGGGACAAAAACTCCGGTATCCTGATCAAAATGGGAGACGTGGTCCGGATCGAGAATGCTGAAAAAGATGCCTCTGGGATGGAGCGAAGCACCCAACCCATGCCGGCGATCTATGAGGGAGATGACAGAAGAGCCGCTCTCGAAGCTCTTGTTCCAGCCGAAGAGACCTTGATCTCGCTCTATACAAAGTTCATAGCCATGCTGCCCGAGGGAGAGATAAAAGACCAGGTCAAACTCCACTTATCCCTGGATAAAGAACATCTTTTTACTCAGAATTGGCTTCTGAAGAATGTGAAAAAGATCAAAGGATTATCCTGAATTTTAACATTCAGATCCATGCACACTGAAAAAAGTTTGAATAAATCCATTATTTCCCTATAATAAAATTAATATTTCATGGGTGAAGCACTCCGAATAGACGGTCTCCACAAATCTTTCACGAGCGGTTTCATTCCCAAAACAAAAAAAATCTTAAAGGGAATTTCCCTTACCGTTCAAACAGGGGAGATCTTCGGCTATCTCGGGCCTAACGGCGCCGGGAAAACAACCACCATCAAATGCATTCTTAATCTCATCTTTCCCGATGAAGGCCGGATCGAGATCCTGGAACAAAACAACAGTTCTCCAAGCTCAAGGGATCGAATAGGATTTCTTCCGGAAAATCCATATTTCTACGATTATCTCACAGCAACCGAGTTTATGGATTTTTACGGCCAGCTGGTTATGGCAGACAAAGAAACCAGACGAGAAAAGACACGCTCTCTGCTGCGACTAATGGGGCTGGAAAAATCTGCCAATATTCAACTCCGGAAATTTTCCCGGGGGATGCTGCAGCGGGTCGGCCTTGCTCAGGCTTTATTGAACGATCCCTCTCTTTTGCTTCTTGATGAGCCTTTAGGGGGATTGGATCCTCTCGGCAGAAAAGAGATCCGGGATGTCATTATCCAGCTGAGAGAAGAGGGCAAGACCGTGTTTCTCAGTTCTCATATTCTCCAAGATATTGAAATGATATGCGACCGGGTGGCGATCCTTGTCGAAGGACAGATCCTCAACCAGGGCCCGCTCCAGGACTTGATCTCGGAAAATATTCTCTTTACTGAGCTTGTGCTCTCCGGTATGAAAGAGACGGAATTCAAAGATCTCGGAGTGAGCGTCTCCACATCAGGGGGAAAAATCCTTCTAAAGGTTTTAGAAGAGGAAAAACTGGATAAGATCCTTAAGTATATACAATCCAAAAACGGAAAGATCCACTCTCTTGTCCCTCGCACTCAAACTCTAGAAGACCTGTTTGTGGGACTCGTGAAAAAAACATGAAAATCAAAGCTATCGCTTTCAACACCTTCAAAGAAGCAATGCGGGATAGAGTCATTTATCTCCTTCTGTTCTTTGCGGCCGTATGCATCGCAAGTTCCCGCATCCTCGTCATATTGACCGTGGGCGACCAGGTCAAGATAGTAAAAGATGTCGGGCTCGCCTCCATCTCCCTATTCGGCGCTCTTATGGCTATTCTGATGGGAACCGGTCTTGTCTATAAGGAGATTGACAAAAAAACGATCTTCACCATCCTGTCCAAACCCATCCACAGATACCAATTTCTTCTCGGGAAATTCTTCGGGCTTGTCCTCACCCTCCTGGTCATGCTCGGTTTGATGAGTATCGTGTTCCTCATTCTCCTCTACCTACACACCTCTATGATCGAGTGGAATATTCTTCTTGCGATCACATTCATTTTCCTGGAACTCTGTCTTCTCACTGCTGTCGCCCTGCTTTTTTCATGTTTCTCAACACCAATCCTCAGTTCTCTGTTTTCCTTGTCCTTTTACCTGATCGGGCATTTCGCCTGGGGTCTCGAAACCTTGATAAAAAAGATCGATTCAGGAGTTTGGCGGTTTCTTTCCCAGGCCGTTTACACCTTTCTTCCTGACCTGGAAAACTTCAATTTCAAAACAGAGGTTGTTCATGGCCTTCCCATCCCACCTCCTGTTATCTTCTATTCAATACTTTACGGCCTGTTTTACACACTATTCGTTTTTGCACTGGCTACGCTTATCTTTCGAAAAAGAGATTTTATCTGATAATGCGAAGATATCATTTGATCGCAATTCTTCTCCTCAGCGCTCTTCTTTTTATGGGCCTCAAGATCAAGATCGACCGCATACCCCGGGAAAAGATCCCCGGATCTTCCATCATATATATCCCATCCGGACAATTCCTGAAACGGGCGACATTCGGTTTCTCCTCTATTGCAGCCGACCTTGTATATCTCTGGGCAATTCAATATTACAGCGAATATGACATTCCGGACCGATTCGATTACCTCGATCATATTTTCGGCATCATCTCCGAACTCGATCCGAAGTATCTGGACCCATACGAAGTCGGGGGACTTATCGCTGTTTATGAGGCACAAGATCTCGACTTGGCCCTGAAGATCATAGATAGGGGGATCGAAAACAATCCGGATGAATGGCTTTTTCCATTTGAGGCAGGTCATTATGCCCAGAGATTCCGCAAAGACTATGCTCTCGCCCGAAAATACTACAAGATGGCCATGGAGATCGAAGGCGCACCTCCGGTCACTCGAAGGCTTTATGCCAATGCGGCCTATGAGGTCATGGATTATGAGACATCTTGGCGATCATGGCTCGAGATCTACGAGACAGCCCAGGATGAAAGAACAAAAAAAATCGCTTCCAATCATCTGTATCGGGTCAAAACGGCCATCGATATTCAAAACATCCAAGAGGCTCTCCAGAAATTCAGATCCCGCTACGGCCATTTCCCCGAGTATCTCGATCAACTCGTTCAATCCGGTTATGTAAATCTCATCCCCAAGGACCTGGACAACAAAGAGTATTTGTATGATCCTCAAACCGGACAGATAAAACCTCGGACAACGCCATGGAAACGCTGATCATTCTTTTCGGCCTCGCCTGGGGAAGCTTTCTCAATGTGGTCATCTACCGCCTGCCTCTCGGTATGAATATCATCCGGCCGTCTTCATCCTGTCCGGCATGCCGGAAGCGCATCCGAGTCATAAACAATATCCCGGTTGTGTCCTTTCTTCTTCTCAGAGGGAAATGCAGCTATTGCAAAACCCAGATCTCATTCCGTTATCCCCTGGTGGAAATCATCACTCCCCTGGTTTTTATATTGCTATACAGCCATTATTCTTTCAGTCTCCATTTTTTTACCTCATGCCTGTTCGCCACAGCCATGATCCTTTTGGCTTTCATCGATCTCGACCACCAGATCCTCCCGGATGAGATCACGCTGCCGGGCCTGCTTTTATCCCTCGCCTACGCTCTGTTCCGCCCTGACCTCACCCTTCGTCAATCCCTCATCAGTGCTGTCTGCGGCGCGGGATTCCTTCTGTTTATATACGGTGCATATTATCTTCTTCGCAGAAAGGAAGGGCTCGGAATGGGAGATGTGACATTGATGCTTCTCATCGGTTCCTATCTCGGACTGGGAGGCACAATCCTCACTTTGATCGTCTCGAGCTTCACTGGTGCAGTGGTAGGAATCATAGTTATCCTTCTTAAAAAGAAGGACATGCAGTTCGCTCTTCCTTTCGGAACATTTCTGGCTCCGGCCGCTTTTTTTTCCCTGGTATGGGGGGAAAGGATCCTGAGCTGGTATCTTTCTCTTTATCAGAATATTTGAACAATACTCCCTCTCCAAGACAGATCATCTATAAATAGACGGCTTTTTTCTTTACAGGAGAAAAAGATAACAAACGATTCGAGGATCTATTTAATGACCTTATAGACCTCACGCCAGGATTTCACCTTGAGCACCGCGCCGACGGACTGCTCCAGCTTCTGGATAGTGGAGTCGTACTCCTGGATGTATACTTCTTTTTTCCGCGCCCCGCTCGCTGTTCTCTCGCTTTCACCCAGAGTCACGGCTGAACGGGTTTTGATCTCGAGGTCCAGGCTTTCTGTAGGATTTCCTCCCTGTCCGGTGAAGGCAGTTCCTCCGATGGTGGAACCGGCAATAGCCTCGACAAAGCGTCCGTACAGTTTTCCCTCTCCGGCCAAGTTCTCGCAGGGATCCACGCTTTCAATGCTCCCGAAAAGCGAGCTGAAAAAGACGATGTAATTGGCGATCTTGGGATCGGCCCAGATCTTTTCGCCCGGGCTGAAATCGCCTGCATCCTTGTTCGCCGCCAGGCCCAGCTCATCTGAATCTCCCATGTACCACTCGACCTCTCCATTTCCATCATCGATCACACAGACAAAAGAGTACAGGCCGTCAGAGGGAGCATTATCATCTCCTCCGGTTCCAAAATAGATCCGGGGGTAGAGGGAACCGGATGACGACATCACCCATATAGCGGGTTTGGTGATGATGGGATAGTTATTCGAATCTTCATAGAGCTCATCGAGCTTCCAGGAACCCTGCTTTTTCCAGGGAATAGTGACATCGATTTTCCACATTCTTCCCTCTAAGTCACCGAAATAGACCGCATCGGCAAAGCTGTCGCTGTCGATGTCAATGATCGCCGGAGACCCGGGAATCGAGCGGATAACATTCTTCTCGTTCGGCCATTTCTTATTGGTGTCCACCTCGGTAATATCCATAAACCAAAAAGCCACCCCGTCTTCTACAGTCACGGAATAGAACCGGGCTCCCTGCCGCAGCTGCCCGACAACGTTGTCATACCCTGACCCCATAAAACAAACCCAGGTGTCATTCTTGTTCTTCACCACTTTGCCAAAAACAGGTATAGACCATGTTTCTCCCAGTTTCTCATCCGTGAATTCCCAGAGGGGCTGGGGATCATCCGGATCGGTGACATCCAGAGCAAAGTAAAAATTGCCGGTGGTCCCTCCGGCGACAGTGCTTCCCTGTCCGGGACCCTGTCCGCAGACGATCACCGTCCGCCATTCCATATTCCCATCCCCATCAGCATCGATATACACATCTGCCGTAGCCGGGCTGCCGTCTACATACGCGTCGCGTACAAAATATCTATCCTGGTTGAGGGGATCCACCGCCCACATATTCCTTAATTTCGGGATGAGATTGTAGGGAATGAACGCCCAATGCTCTTCTCCGGTCTTCACGTTAAAGCAGTGGATCATACCATCATTCGCTCCAACATACAGGTAAAGCGGTCTATCACTCCAGGCCTCTGCAAATTCAACATATCCTTCCCCCATCAGGGCAGCATCTTCGTCCGGCGGCCCAATGATCACCGGATTAGAATGATTGATATCACCCAGTTTCCAGTCTCGTCCATCTCCTCTGACAAACTCGATCAATCCTTCGTTATCGTTGTTGACATCCTGGAGAATCGGAGCCAGGGTGCTGACATTAAGGATCGAAAAGTCCATCCGGGAAAGCCCAGCTCCATCCTGAACCGCGGTGTAGATCGTTCGGTTGCTGGCCGAACGGTCATCCAAAAGCTGCCCGGCATCCCAATAGATATCCACTCCTTCGGCAACGATCTCCCGTCCCGAATCCGACGCCAGATCCGGCCGGGTAATGGTCCTTATGTTAGAATAGGAGACATCCAAGGGAGCCATCTCAGTCAGATCATAGGATCTCAGCTGCCCTTGCCATCCAGGGTAATAAAAGCTTCCTGCAATGATCAGCTCGATCCGTTCGTTCTCATCATCAAAAAAGGATGCGGCCACAGATGTTCTGGAATATTCCCGTCTCTCTACATATATATATTCCAGCTCTATCATATGGATAAGAGGCGTCTCAAAAGAAGCTCCCGAATACTCCGCCATGGAGTCTTCGGACGCATACAGGAGCGCTTTCCAGTAAAGGTTGGTGCCGTATTGATTGAAGGTATACAGATCAAGGTCGTTTTGATTTCGGATCTCATTTTCCTCAAATCTCTGATAGAGTTCCCATTTGCTTCCGTTATTCGAAACATACAGCTCAACAGCAAGCCCTTCGTTCGATCCTCCTATGGTCTGCATCTGGAGCCGGTTCACTTTGACTTTGGTCACCGCATACACATCGGTGTCCAATTCACCGGCGATGTTCAGCGATCGAGCCTCTCCCAACAGGGTGTAGACCGGCGCAACTTCATTTATGACAAGAAAATAATCTCCGGAATGGTTGGCATCCGCCAGGATAACATCCATATCGCCGTCCTGATCAAAATCCAGAGACGAGCTCATATCCACGTCATGGGGATCAGGAAGGATGGGATCGCAGTTGTTAAGACATCGGAATTCGAACTGGATCTCCGGTTCCTCTTCTCCGATCACCCCGTTATTGAGCAGGAGCCACATCCTGGCTTCATTGCCCGCATTCCACCGGTCTGTGGCTGCAAAGATATCAATGGTGCTGTCCTGGTTGAAATCCGCAACACAGGTAGCAACCGTGCCGGTGCAATTTGAATTGGGGATCACGAGCTCATTGCGTGTAAAATTCCCTGTTCCATCATTGACATAGTAGACGAGGTAGTCGTAGTCATTGACCGAGCCTCCGATGACATCGATATCCCCGTCCTTGTCAAAATCACCGGCATCGATGGAGGATCCTCCCCGGCCCGTCGTAAATCCGGTCGTCTGGTCGTAATTCAACTCGCTGATAACGAAATTATCGAGAGAAAAATTATCCGGGCCCGGATTCCGGACCAGGAAGACCTTGTCCTGGCTTATAGCCAGAACGTCTGTGTCGCCATCCAGGTCGATATCCACCGAGCACAAATGGTCGGCGGCCCAATTGATATAGATCCCGGCGTCCATGAATTTCGAAGAGAAATTAAGGGTGGAGCTTTCATAATATCTGCTGAAATGAGGATCGGTCGCTGTTCCCGTGTTGATATACATGGCTGCCACAAATTCTGTGTATCCAAACTGGTCGGTCCTGTTCTTCATGAAGAAAAAGTCCATAAGCCCATCTTTGTTGTAATCACCGGTAGTGATGGAGGCCGGTCCGACATACAGCCCGTCGTCGTAGATCTCGGAGGTATCGATCTGAAAGATAATCCCGTCATCGTCAATTCCATCTCCGTTATTGTCCTCGAACTGATTCCGGATCAGGATCAACCGGTAATCCGTTCCGATATCGAGACCGATGAGATCGGGGTATCCATCCCCGTCAAAATCACCGGCGTCACAGACATAGATCCGGGCTCCCATCCCGGTCGGTTCGGTCACCTGAAAATTCGCTCCTAGATAATTCAGAGATATCGGCCCGCTGGGCCAGTTAGCGACAGAAGTTTGGTCCATATCCTTGTAGGTGACAAGATCGAAATTTTCCGAGAAGTATCCTTCATGCTCCACGCAGCTTTCTTGAGCCCAAATCCGGAGGCACAAAACTGCAAGTCCAAAAAGGATAGGGAGAATCACCCAAAATATTTTTTTAGTGTTTTTCATTTTTTCTCTCCGTTGGAGAATCAGGAGCCAGGCAGCTCGGTCGCCAGCAAGACCTCGATACGGGATGTGGTCAATTCTGTTCCATACCCCACCGCCCCGATGCAGACCATGAGAACATCTGTGGCATCCGATGTTCCTCCAGCCGCCTCGTCATCGATCAAAAAAACCGTATAGGTATACCGCATATTGTATTGCCCCCCAGCATCTTTGATATACGGCTCCTTGAAATACAAAACATTGGTCACATCCGCTGTCCCGTCTCCATTTGGATCGAGCTGGTCGAAGATCTCCAGATCAGTCAGCTTGCGGAAATAATTGACAGCATAGGGCAAGTCGATGCCCGTCGGATCCTTCAGGTAGTGATCGGTGAAATTAGCCCAAATTCCATTCAAAAAATTTTCTTCTATGGATATCCAGGCAAGGTCAAATCCCGCTTCGGCGGCATTGAAAGCCTGATCCTGTGTTCGGATGTTGCCGGCAATCTGCGTCCCTGTGCCCGTCAATGAGAGCATGACGATCCCCATTCCCAAAAGAAAAGCGAGAATGATGATCACGATCACCAAACCAAATCCCTGCTCACTTTTCCGGTTGATCTCTTTTGTTTTCCAGTCAGGAGCTGTCTGCATTATTTCTTTCGTCCTTTTACCGTGTTCCGATATTATAAAGATCGAGAGCCAGATTCCTGATCATCGCTGTTGAATCGAGGAGAAATCTTCGGCGGTTGTCATCCTGGGCACTGGCAGGGCTGTTGGCAATGGCCGGTCTTTTATAGATATCCAGAGGAGTGGGATTTGTGCCACGGATGCTTATATAAGGAGAAGGGGTTCTTCCCAACACCCAGATCCGGACCAGCTGGATCCGGCTGATGATTTCCGCTTTTGCCAGCCGGGTGGCGGAGTCGTCACCTAAATTTATGGTCCAGGTTCCGTCGTTCCAATCTGTGAAACCGTCCAGATTTCCATCCTCATCGAGATCCCCATTATACTGGAACTGAAGATTCTCGATGTCCATAGCCAGAGGAACATGCGTGAGGCTCCCGTCATCAAGATATGTCGTAAGATACAATGTATTGGCAATCCCCAGGTAACCGTCCTGTCCTGCGCTTAAAGTAAACTCTGTATAATCTGCGGGATTTCCGGAAGTGTCCAGCCAGTAATGCTTGATCTGGCCAAAGGTGATGATCCCTCCATCCCAACAGTCCACAACGCACCCGGTATCAACCAATCCTCCAGGAGGATTGATTTCCGAGGCTCCTGGTTGGAAATTTATATGGGCTATCCCCCCCCCGCAGCCAAACACACTATTCGCTCCAACATAGCGAAAGGCATAACACCCGGGACACTGGGTTGAAAGAATCATATACGTTTTTTCTTCAAAATCATCAGGGCAAGTATAGGGGGAATTCTCAAGACTCCATTCCACCAGGAAGACAGTAGCTGCTCCCCCGCCGACCCCTCCTTGGTAGTTATCGATCATGAGATTCAAGGGGGAATCAAAATTTCCCATGACCTTTATGGAATCAGCTGCTTCCGGACCGGGTCCGAATCCATCTGTGCCCTCTAGAAAATAACCGGCTATCTCATCGACCAATCCCACTCCGGCCGAGCGAATGTCTCTCGATATAAAATACATGCCAGAGCGGACTTCGTTCTGGAGTTCGGTGAACTGCTGCTGGTCGACTGCCACTTTGTTGCTGCGGGCATACACCGCCAGGGCCGCAATGACAACGATCAACATGATGGCGCTTGCCACCAGCATCTCGATGAGAGTAAAACCATTTTTTGACTGAGTTTTTTTCATCTTCATCGGCCTATGAGGGTTTGGATATCTGCCATGGCTTTATAATCGGTGGGATTTAGAATGAGATTAGCAGGAGAGACTCCAGTATGCGCTTCGGTAAAAATAAGAACCCTGACCTGGTAATTATAACCTAATGTGCTCAAATCTGTGACGCGCCTGAAGTCCACAAAGCCGTCGTTGTTCAGATCAAGAAGCTCATCGACTGGGCTAGTGGTCATAGTGTTCAACTCGGTCGCTGTCAGGTTTCTGAGGAAGTCGATCTGCTGCTGGGCGAGAAAAGTCGCATTGGTGATCTTATCGGCCCGGGTGTTATTCAGCAAACTGAAGGTGAACATCTGGGCTAGCCCGAGAAGAGCAATGGCTATCAGGACGATAGATATCAAAGCCTCGATGAGAGAAAATCCATTTTTCTTCGATTTAAGATGACTTTTTTTTATTTGCATTACCCTTTCCCGTTAAATTCCCAGCTATATCTCATATGTTGTAGAGATAACAATTCTCCCTTTTAAATACTTACTCTATTGATAATACTATTACCATTAATAGTCAATAATCCTATTAGATGATATTTGTACCAGGTATCACCCCTCTTTTTTCCTCTCAAGAGGGGAGTCTTTCTCACCCCGAAAGACTAACCTCCCACACCTCTCTCCCTGTCTTGTCTTTCATGGAAGAATTATCTTGCATTTGAAGAAGATATCTCCAATGATGAACCTCTGTTAAAAGAGGGAAACAAGAAAACGATCGGATTGACCTGCCTGTTCCAAAGATGGTTGGAGATGAAGTGCCTGTATTAAGAGCGTCCCCGATTGAATTTTATCAGCTTGTATGGTATTGGTGTAGCGAATAAAATAAGAGAAATTCAGATGATATCCGAGAGAAAATTATCTCGTTCGATCTTAGCACTGGTCTTTCTCTTCATTCTCGGATTCTCTTTGTTTGTGAATATTCTGGCTGTCCAGAAAAACTTTCTTTTTGCGGATGAGGCCATTTATTACTCTTTTACCCAGAGTCTTGCCCAAGACGGCGACATGGAATATTCCAAGGAGGACATCATCCGCTACAGGAAGACGATCGAATCCGGGCCGCTGGGTATTTTTCTAAAGAAAGGCAAAGATGGAAAGCTCTTTTTCGCGAAATCTTTCGCGTATCCTCTTTTTGCTGCTCCATTTGTAAAATTTTTCGGGATAAACGGATTCCTGGTTTTTCATTCTGTTCTCCTCCTCTTGATCCTGCTTATGGGATTCACGTTTCTTTCTTCTTCAAATAAACCCCTCCTTTCATTGACCACGATCCTGACATTCCTTTTCGCTTCGGTGGCAATCGTTTATCACATCTGGATCTCTCCTGAGATCTTTAATTTTTTCCTAGCTTTCTCCGCCTTGTTCCTCTGGCTCTACAAACATCATGCCAAGAAACAAAAAAAAGAAAATGAACCTCCGGGCCCAGTCCAAAGATTTCTTTTCTCTGACGGCTCCGATTATCTGGCGGCTTTCCTGGCAGGGTTGGCCTTTTTCTCCAAGCCGCCCAATATCATCCTGATAGGACCGATCGTCCTTTTTTCTCTCCTCCGGAAGAAATTCCTGAAAACCGTCCTGATCCTATTGATATTCGTCCTGACCGCTGTTCTTTTTTTCGGAACGAATTATCTGGTCACTGGGGATTGGAACTACCAGGGCGGGGAACGAAAGACCTTCTACGGCCGAGGAGGAGGTTATCCGCTTGAAAAGGAGCATCTTACTTTCGATTCCGCCATGGGCGGAATGGCCACAACCGAGGGGTATGCCAAATATCACCTGCTCCCTCCGAAATTCACTCTGTTGAATTTTGTCTATTATTTCGGGGGGCGGTACGCGGGTATCATATGGTATTTCTTTCCAGCATTCTTGTTCCTCATCCTTTTCTTTATCCGGAAAAAATCCCTTTCCCAATGGCTGGTCTTGACAGCCCTAGGTGGCGGGATACTGATCTATATCATTCTTATGCCGGACAACTATGCTGGCGGAGGTGGAGCGATCGCCAACCGCTATTTTATGAATATCTATCCGTTCTTCTTTTTTCTCCCCCACACACGGAAAAACTTCAAGGAAATGGCTATCTGCTGGATCATGGCCGCACTTCTGATATCACCGATCCTGGTGAATCCGTTTTTTCACTCCCATTACCCGGCCACACATGCAAAAAAATTCCCCTTCAAGATGTTTCCGGTCGAGATGACCTTAAATAACAATTTCCCTACCAACACCAATCCCTACGCCCATCGACAGAAGGTCGGCGTGGAACCAAAACACGGGTGGCTGAATTTTCTTGACGATAACTTCCTGCCACGATACAGAGAATTGCAGGAAGACGGCTTCTGGACCAAGGGCAGTCAAAAAGCAGAAATGCTCTTGAAAACCTACTATCCAGTCAAGGAGCTCGTTTTCCGTCTCCTGAACAATCCCCGGATGCACAATGAGATTTCCGTCAAAGTAGGCGGGAAGAAAAAGAAAGTGACTCTGGGTATCAAGCAGTGGGCCACTCTCCGTTTCACCGATATCAAACCCCTCCAGATCGAATACTGGCACCTTTACAAGATCAAGATCAAAGCCGCCAAAGGATCTATCCCATATCTCGAGGACGAACAGTCAAATGAACGCCGGCATCTCGGGGTTTATTTCGAGATTGAGATCATCCCCCAAAAATAATGTGCGGTATCTGCGGGATCATCCATTCAGAAAACGACCTCTCTCCCTCTTCTTCCCTGCTTTCCGCCATGTGCAGGACTATCACTCACCGGGGACCGGATGACGAAGGCATCCACACCGAGAGCCACGCAGGCCTCGGAGCGCGGCGCCTGAGCATCATCGATATCCAAGGGGGACATCAGCCTCTTTCCAACGAAGACGGGACTATTTGGGCGGCACATAATGGGGAAGTCTATAATTTCCCTACTCTCCGGGAGGAGCTGAAATCCCTCGGACACCGGTTCAAAACAAGGACGGATACCGAGACGATCGTTCACTGCTATGAGCAATGGGGAGATGAGTTTGTGCACAAACTCCGGGGAATGTACGCCACAGCGCTCTGGGACAGAAGAAAAAAACGCCTGGTTGTCATCCGTGATAGAGTCGGGATCAAACCGTTGTATTATGCGCATTTAAAGGACGGAACCCTCCTCTTTGGCTCTGAGCTGAAAGCCATACTCGTCCACCCGGACATCAAGAGAGAGATCGATCCCCGTGCCCTCGACCTGTTCTTGACAGTCGAGTACATTCCTGCCCCTTTTTCTATTTTCCGGAACATCTTCAAGCTTCCTGCGGGGAGCATGCTCATACACGAGAAAGGAGAGACACGGATCGAAAAATACTGGAGCCTCCCCTCCAAAGTCCAGCCCGCTGACGACGCATCCCTATCAACACCAGGTGATTTTCAAGACGAACTCTATGCTCGGTTGAAAGAATCTATCAAACTGAGATTGATCAGTGATGTTCCTCTTGGAGCCTTTCTCAGCGGAGGGATCGACTCCTCTTCCATCGTGGGACTTATGCATGAGCTGGGAACCACACCATTAAAAACATTCTCCATAGGTTTTGAGGAGTCCTCCTACAATGAACTCGAATATGCCAGAGAGATCGCAAAAAGATTTCATACAGAACACCAAGAACATGTCTGCCTCCCAGAGGCTCTGGCATTAACCGATAAACTAATCCGTCATCTTGATGAACCCTTTGGGGACTTCTCCGTGTTTCCCACCTACCTTGTCTCAAAAATGGCCAGAGAACATGTCAAGGTCATTCTTTCAGGCGATGGGGGAGATGAACTGTTCGGCGGGTATGAACACTATCAGGCACAAAAAGCTTCCCCCCGAATCCTGTCGGCCATGTTGAAATGGGCTGGAGGAACGGTCGGTGCCATTCCTCCCTCAGATAAGAAAAAAGGGGCATGGAACAAGATCCGAAGATACATCGAAGGCCTGCAGCACCATCCAGGTTCAAGGCATCTCCGATGGATGACCTTTCTTTCCCAGAGGACAAAAAACACTCTTTATTCTAATACATTCAAAGATCATCTCGGAGAAATCAGGCCGCTCCATGAAACCCAGCCCTTTCCCGACATTTTCCGCTCCCTTTCCATGTTCGACAAGACAAATGGCGAGCTTTTCATCGATTTCCAGAGCTATCTCATGGATGACATCCTGGTCAAAGTCGACCGGATGAGCATGGCGACATCCCTTGAAACACGCGTTCCACTTCTTGACCACAAAGTCATCGAATTCATCTTCAGCCTGCCAGGAAGATACAAGATCAGAGGATGGACGACAAAATGGCTGTTCAAGAAGTCTATGGAAAGGCTCCTACCTAAAACGAATATATACCGCAAAAAGGAAGGTTTCAGCATTCCCATCAAACATTGGCTGAAGTCAGATCTGCGGGAATTGATGTGTGATCACCTCACCGAGAAAAGGATCAGGGAGGATGGGTTCTTCCAGTGGACACCCATCCAGGATATGATCACCTCTCATCTTCAGGGAAAGGAAAACTTCAGTCACCAACTCTGGTCTCTGATGGTCTTTTCGATATGGAAAGACCACTATCTCTGATCTTAAGGCTCATTTCTTTTTTCTCCATCCAGATACACGCAAAGCACGTTCTTTGTGCTGGGAGTTACTTTATTCTTCTCTGAAACAGGAAGGCCTTTGATCCAGACAATTTTATCTGCTGACAAAAAAACCGGATTTTCTCCTCTCTCACGGGCAGGGATCTTTTTCGCCCGCATGATCTCTTTGACCTTTTGAGAGCCAGGAGCTCCGAGAGGGTGGTAGCGGTCCCCTTCTTTTCTGTTTCTGATATGGAACGGAAGGATGAGTGTATCCATATCCAGATAGACTCTATTGTCATCATCAAAGGCGAAGGGAGTGTCTGCAGAGAACATTCTTTTTCCGTTGAATTTCATTCCGGTTTCCAGGATCTCGAGAGATTGCTCTCCGTCCCATTCATAGTGATATTTTTTTTCCCTGTCCGGGGCTTTTTCGAGATACATCCGGTCCTTTTCCCTTCGGAACAGGGTCCTTCCGCTGATACTGACTTTTTTTCCCTCTCTCACTCTGAGAATATTCTCGATATCTTCGAAAGAGACCGCCGACAGATCTCCTTTTGAAGCCGAAATGAAATTCCTTATGATCCGGCGGGAAAGCCCCCGGGGAAGAGTGGATGTACGTGCGAGATCAAGGGATAGCTCGCCCTTTCGAGACGAAACCAAATCCTGCGTTTTCTCTTGGACAATTTGCTCCAGAAGGAGTTCCTCATCCTGAAGAAGAATGGCCGATTTGCCAAGGTGCGACACGATCTGGGGATCATAATTTTCTTTTAGATATGGAAGGAGTTCCAGTCTGATCTTGTTCCGGAGAAAACGGCGGTCCGTGTTGGACTTGTCCATCCTGTACGGAAGACCCCTCTCGGTGATAAAGCCTTTGATTTCATGTCGTTCCGTCATTAAAAGCGGTCTTATGATCTCATTATCCACAAGAGAGAAGATACCGGCCAATCCGCGGCGGCCGCTTCCGCGGAGAAGTCGGATGAGAAAGGTTTCCGCCTGGTCGTTCAGGGTGTGGCCGGTCGCTATCTTCGAAGCCCCGATCTCCCTCAACACCTTTCTTAAAAAATCATACCTGAGGATCCTCCCAGCTTCCTCGAGATTGATCTTCTCTCTCCGAGCGTAAGCCTGCACATCTGATTTTTCTATATAAAGGGGGATGGAAAACTTTCGAGCGATGTCCTGGATATGCGCTGCATCACCGTCTGCTTCTTTCCGGATCATGTGATGGAGATGCCCAAGAGAAAGATCCAGAGACCATCTTTCCCGGATATCAAGAAAAAGAGCAAGGAGTCCTGTAGAATCGACCCCTCCAGAAAAAGCAAGAAGGATCCTCTCTCCTTTTTCACAGAGATGGTAACGTGTAAGCGTCTCTTCAAAACGTTGGATCAGGATATCATCGCTCATTTGGTATTCCCATGCTTTTCAACCCTCTCCTGCTCTCATCCGGGAATCGGCACAGACATCCATCATCACTTGTTCTGGAGAATCGAGGGTGGTGGCGGTGGAGGGAGTTGAACCCCCGACACTGCGGATATGAGCCGCATGCTCTAACCACCTGAGCTACACCGCCAATGGCAAAGATTTTAGCCGAAAGCCATAGCTGTGTCAATGTGCTCAGGCGGGACAAAGGCACCTCTCTCTCGAGAGCAGAGAAGGTGTTCTCCATGATAAAACAGTGCGGCCGATCGTTTCTTTCCATTCCATGATCATTGGAGAAAGAAGAGAAAGCAGCCGCTACCTCACTCTTAACTGCAAGCCATTGGTTTCAAATACGAGGGAGCGTCCATTGGGCGAGTTGGCCGCTACATCCGAAATTGTCATCTGTCCGGTACCGGCTTCTTTGGATTGGAAAACCAAGGTGGCAAGAACTCCTCTTCCGCTCATACCGCTGCGAAGATCCGAACTGGACACACCTAGAGTACATATTCCCGCAGAATTATCGATGTTCTCGAGGAAAGGCGTCTCTTCACCGGATTGAATCACCCAACCTCCTTTTATGACATCCTTTAGCTCCACCAACTGAGGATCGAAAGACAGGATCACCGTCATGTTGCTGATCTCTGAGCTGGTGATGGTATTGACATTAATCCTGAACTCCCGGTTTGCCTGGATCTGCATATCATCAGGAGTCAAAAAGACACGGTTGCGGGGTTCCGTGTCTTCCCTCTCTCTACTCTCGCGTTCCATCTCCCCGAGAGGTTCCAATCCTGTGAATTCTTCCCTCCCGGCTGAACGGCTACTGGAAGAGGAGCCGCTGCCCTCGACGTTTATCCAGATGGGCATCAAATCCTCTTTGGTGATAGGAATCCTTCTAATGATATAGGGAGTCAAGGTCAAAATAACATCCGTCTGCTGGATGGTTTGGTCTGTGCTCGAAAACAGATCTCCAAGCAGGGGGATGTTCTTGATGCCGATGATACCGCGTTTTGTCTTTCTCTCTTCATCTTTGAGCAATCCTGCCAGCAGGTTGGTCTCTCCTTCTTTCAGGCGAATGATGTTTTTGATCTCCCTGGTGGAAATGATGGGAAGATCAGCATATCCGGTCCCTCCCAAGGATTTGATCTTGATCTCCAATTCCAATGTCACTTCATCCTCGAAATGGACCGTAGGAGTGATGATGATATCGATCCCGACATCTTTGTATTCGAAAGAGGTGACAGGCTGCTGGTTTACCCCTCCGGCAGCGATCGGCGTAAAGGTTGTCATCGGAACGGGGATCTGGTCTCCGACCAGATAGGAGATCTTCTCACCAGCGATCCCCCGGAGTCTTGGTTGAGCGATCATCTTGGTATCGACATCTGACTCCAAGAACTGAAGCAGGGATGAGGGAAGACTGATCTGAAAATTTTCTGACTTTGAAAAATCGATGCTATCGAGGCCGATCCATCCAGTGTTCTCACTGCTGTCTGATCCGCTGTAACGGAATCCGAGGATATGACTGCTTAAGTCCAAACCTAAATTTCTCAATCTTTGCCGGGAAACCTCCATGATCTCCAGATCCAGAATGACCTCTGCTTTGGGTTTGTCCCAGAGTCTGATGATCCTGCCGGCGAGCTCGACCACATGGGGAACATCCCGGATGGTAAGAGAGTTCATTGTTTTATCCACAAAGATCTGCGGCCCCTTGTATTGGGAACGAAGCAACTGCAGGAGGGAACTCTGGATATCCAGGGCATTGATATTGGAGAGGTAATACGTTTTTATCGCGTTTACTTCATACTGGATCCTTTTGTCCGGCCTGTCAGGAACAATGATGATCGTCTTCTCGCTGACTACCCGATGAAAGTTTTTGGAGGCCAGGGTCAATGAGTTGAGGGCATCTTCAAAACTCATTCCGGACAGGTCGATTGACAATTCCTGGTCCTTGAACAGCTCATCAAACAGGACATTGATACCGGCATGCTTCCCGAGGGCAAGAAACACGGAACGAAGGCTCGCTCTTACAAATCTGAGCTGGATCTCTTCCTGGGAAATTTGGAGAGTAATCGGTGGTTCAAATGATATCTCTTCAGAGACTTCAACATCCGGTTTTTCCTGGGCGACCAACCGCGCTTCCTCGGCAAGGCGAATATTCGTCGGATCGTAGGACAATGCTCGCGCATATTCCTGGAGCGCCTCTTCTTTATTCCCCTCCATAGCCAGTTTCCGGGCTTCCGTGAGATGGACCTGACTCGCTGTTATGCGTGCTCTGATCAGAGCCAGACGGTAATATGTATTTTTGGGATTCTCGAGGACGGCTTTCTCAAAATAGGCGATAGCCTCATCCCAATCTTTATCCATAGCTGCCTGTGTTCCGAATCTGTAGTTTTGACTCAGGGTTGAACATCCCCAAAGCAACAGCAAAAACAAGCAGAAAACGATTGTTCTTTTCATGGCCGGTCTCCTTCTATAGCAAACGACTTCGAGGAAGAATCATCCATAGCAACTGTGATCTCCTCCGGAGTTATCCTCAACACCTGAACCGAGGAGGTTATGATATCTCCGATTTTTACGGCAAAGACGTCATCATCGAATGTAATAAGAGCCACGATCTCTTTCCCTGAGAGAACATATCCGAAATATCTCAACTCGAATTCAGATGAGGAGCTTAAACCGTTTTCCGTATCCATCGTCTCTTCCATCGTCCCCTCTAACGGCCTGTCTTCTCCGCTTATTGCTTCATACGAAGAATACGAGGAAGAAGGCATGAAAAGATTTCTGCCTGGCGATGTCATGTCGGGTCGTGTCCGGGTCAAAAGGTCGATCCTTATCAGCCTCTCTTTTTTGGGGGATGATGTCTCGGGGATTTCTCCCATACCTTCTGCGGTCAAGAACAATGCCGCGAAGATTGCAAAGAAAGCGATTGTCTTTTTATGCATTATGATACCCTAATAAATGTATCCTCAAAGTCAAAATTCCCGTCCGAGATTGAATATCAATAAAATCGATTTTTCCCAACACCAAAAAATGCGGAAGGGTTTCAATTTCTCTTATAAGTGATTTCAATTGATAATAGGATCCTCTAACCGTGAACGAAAAGCGGATGAGCCGGATATTCTCATTTTTAAAATCCTCATATTCATATTGGATCTGAGGAACACGAATATTTTCTTTCAGCAGGAGGTGCTGCACATCTGCCCTCATGAGAGGAAGAGCGTCCTTAACTCCATACAGGTAATCTTCTTTTATCCGTTGAAAATCCTGACGGGCATTTTGCCACGATTCCCATTCGTCTGCGGTCCTATCCCTTTTTATCCTCGTCGCAACCAGCTCTTCTTCAACTCCCTTTTTCCCTTCTTCGGCCTGGACGAATGACCTTTTCGGAGAGATCCCCACAAACAGGAAAACACATACCGCTCCGATGACCAGAAGCACAAGAATCCCCAGAATTCCTTTTTCCTTTCTTGTCAACAGATCAAATAGTTTTCTCATAGCTGTATGAAAGGCCCCAGGCGAGGTAGCCGTCCTCTAATGTTGTTTCGTTGTTAACACGGATCTCGCTAAAACCTTGGCTGTCCAATCGCGATACAAACTCCAGGAGATCATTTAAACTCGGAGAGGCAACCCTCAGATTGACACTCACTTTTTTCCCGTTATTTAAAACCGGATCCAAAGATAAAACATAACAAGAGCCTGGCAGCAAGTCTTCCAGATGGGTTAAAAATCCTATCCAGGAAAAACTTTTTTTATAGATGATGCTGTTTATCAAGTCGATCTGAGATTGTTTCAAGCTTTGTTCTTCAGCAACCAGGAATTCCAATTTTTTTTCGTCTTCTTTGATTTTTTGTATCTCAGCTTCCAACGATCCGATCGAAGAGGAAGCTTTGATCGCTTTATTTCTGTACTTGAAGAACGACCATGCAGATCCTGCCAGAATGATCAGGAGAAGGGATAAGAGCAGAACAAATAACAGATTAAAGAATTTTGTGTTTCTCTGCGGATGCGATGCAAAATTCAGCTGGGGTCTTTTTATGGTCTTCATGATATTTGACCTAAAAGCGGTGAAAACATCTTTTTTTCTTCAGGATCGAGTCGATTGCCGATAATATCATCCACCTTTTTGATATCCAATGAAAACGACGATTTCAATGCATCGAGAACGCTCGCTTCGGATTCCAGTATACCCAATCGGATCCAGAGAGTTTCTATCTTCCTTGACTCGCGGTCCTCAATAAAATTCACCGTGTTTTCTATCTCCTGGATAATATTGCGGATCCGTCTATCGGGTGATTTTTCAAGAGCTGCTTTCTGCCGGCAGGCGGCAATCTCGCTGTTCGATACTGCGATAAGACCGAATTCGTCTTTCTCCACGTTGACCAAAACAAAATCCTTCTCTTCCTGCCAATCGATCAGGTTGGAAAGACTGAGAACCGGGATATTGACCACAACAGGTTTCAAGTGGTGATTAAGAAACGGGCGCTCATATTCTTGGATGACCGTTTTTATGGCGATGGACGCCAGAACTCTTTTTTTATCATTTCCCTGAACCGCATCGAATGTGACTTTGACATCCTGACTCAATTTGGGCATCTGCCTCTTGATGCGGAAACGGACTAGGCTCTCCTGTTCATCCCGGGAAACCGGAAAGCTATCAAAGGAAAAAATAAATGACTTTTGACAAACTTCGGGTATCAAAAGAGCGATCTTCCGGTCTGACATATCCAGTTTCTTCAATCCTTCGCCAAGTTTGGCTGAAAGAAGATCGGGGTCCGTGACATTTTTTCCTGAAAAAGAGGGCCGCAAAGTTCCCTCATCCAGCGAAAGAAAGAAAAAACTCTTGATATTTCTATCCCGCGAGGCGAGGGTAATCCCGCTGATATGCCGGGGCGTGATCTGAAAGGCAGATCCAGGTTTCGGGAGGAGAGAGAAATGACTGTAAACACGCTGTATAAACGAGGTCATTTTGTTTTCCCTGTTTTCTTACCGGGAGAATTTTTCGAATTCATGTCCTCAACAAATGTCACTTTGTTCAGCTCTTGTAAACTTGTCAAGCTACTCATTACTTTTTCAATGCCGACTTCTCTAAGAAAGATCATCCCCTCTTTCGAAGCTCTTTTTTTCACCTCGGACAGAGGTTTCTTCTCCAGGATCATCTCTCGGATCTCATCCGACAACTCAAGCAGTTCAGCGATGGCGGTTCTTCCCTGATACCCCGTAAAGCCGCACAGATCGCACCCTTTTGCTTCGTAAAATGTCTTGTTCTTGAACATCTCCGGATCGAGGCCCGATTCACGGAGTGTGGTGACATCATACTTGACTGCTACTTTGCATTTGGCGCACAGCACTCTCACGAGCCTCTGGGCCAGGATGCAGTTCAAAGCAGAAATAAAACTATAAGGATCCACCTTCATATGGAGAAATCGGCCGATAACATCAAACACATTGTTGGCATGGACCGTCGTAAAAACAAGGTGTCCTGTGAGCGCAGATTGGATGGCTATTTGAGCGGTTTCAGGATCTCTGATCTCCCCTACCATGATCTTATCCGGATCATGACGAAGGATGGACCTCAATCCTCTGGCAAAAGTGAGGCCTTTCTTCTCATGGACTGGGATCTGCGTGATCCCTGTGATCTGGTATTCGACTGGATCCTCGATGGTAATGATCTTATCTTCAGAACTCTTGATCTCGGTAATAGCTGCATAGAGCGTTGTGGTCTTTCCGCTTCCTGTGGGGCCTGTTACAAGGATCATCCCGTAGGGCTGCGAGATATATTTCCGGAACTTATTGAGGACAGCATCCGAAAATCCAAGGAGATCCATCCGCAGTTCAGATATCGCCTCTGTGATCATCTCTTTATCAAGAATCCGGATCACGGCATCCTCACCGTAGATGCTGGGCATGATCGAGACTCGGAAATCGATCGTTTTGCTCTTGATGCGCAGCCTGAATCTCCCGTCCTGGGGGATCCTCCGTTCAGCGATATCCAGATCAGACATGACTTTGATACGTGAGATAATGGGAGACTGAAACTTTTTATCGATGGCCTCCATGGCATCATTCAAAACGCCATCGATCCGATACTTGATCGTCATTCCTTCTTCCCTGGACTCAAGATGGATATCACTCGCTCTTTTCTGAACAGCAGTGAAAATGATGGAGTTGACCAGCTTGATAATAGAACCGTCCTGATCGGCAAGTTTCTCGACCGAGATCACCTCTTCCTCTTCGCCGTCCTCCTTCTCAACGACCTGCATGATGAAGCCCTCAGTTGCATCTTTTAAGACCTGGAGGGCTGTCTCGCTCTTCCTCAAGGCTTCAAGAATGGCCGCCCTCGATGCGGCCAGGACTTCGACTTTTTTCCCGACGTATGACTCGATGGAGTCAATCGTCTCAATATCCGAGGGGTCTGCAATGGCGATCTTCACATGCTCATCATTTTCTTCCAACGGAATGAAATGCGCCCGGTGAAGAAAATCAACCGGGAAGGACTGGACGAGATTTCTGCTGAATGTGTGTTCAAAAAGATCGATATAGGGAACGCCATATCTTTCGGCAACCCGTTTGGATTCCAGTTCATCTTTATGACGGGAATCTTCTGTTATGCTTTTTTTATTCTTGTTCATTTATATAGCTACCCATCTGATTTTTTAACGAGTCAATTTCGCCGCAGCGGCGACGACGCGGATTGTGGGGCGTACTTGAGTACGTCGAACAGGTTGCGAGGAAGCCGATGCAGTGAGATCGGGGTTAGGTTGGGTCGGCTCACCCGCAGGGTAAAAGATATTGAAATAAAATGATATGAATATTTTCAAAAAAAGTCCACATCTGAATCTAGCAAAGATAAAACGTAACAAGCTTAGATCGATCATTATATATTTTGGTTTCAACATCTTTTATTAAAAAATCAGAAATTTATCTTGCAATCCTTATTATATTAAAAATAGGCAAATAAACCGAGAGAAGCATTCCAGCAACAAGGATGCCCATCAAAATGATTATAACCGGTTCTATGAGAGAAACCAATTTATCGATCCTTGTCTGTATGCTTTCATCAAAGACCTCCGCCACATCGGTGAGCATCCCATCAAGGTTGGCCGAGGTTTCTCCGATACGGATCATATCCAGGGCTAACGGAGGAAAAGCATACGCCTTCTCCAAAGAATCAGACAGATTCTCCCCGTTTTTGATGTCGTTTGGAACTCCTTTCATCCTATCAAGTATATACCTGTTGGGAACCGACTGGCTGGCAACACCGATCGAGGAGAGCAGGGAGATGCCCCCGCTCAGCAGAAGGCTCAAGCTTCTGCAGAAAAGAGAAATGGCTGATTCCATCCAGATCAATTTTCCATAAGGAACCAGCAATTTGATCCGGTCGACAAATATCCTAACGGATTCCCTCTTGCGATACCTGAAAACAATCAATAATAAAACCAAAAGAAAGGCCAATATAAAAGGAAAATTGCGTCTGAGAAAAGTGGAAACAGACATCAGGATCTGAGTAACCACAGGAAGATCCGCTTCGAAGGAGGCATAAAACCGGGTAAAACTGGGCAGGATGAAGTTGAGAAGAATGCCCAATAGGATGAAGGAAAATATGATCAAGAGGGTCGGATACATCAGAGCTGCCCTGATCCTGGCTTTGGTCTGAGCGATCACCTTAGCGTATTGGATGTAGCGACCGATCGTGCCAGCCAGATTTCCGCTGCGTTCCCCGGCCATGAGCGAGGCCAGATAAACCTTGGAAAAATCCTTTTCATACGGAGCGAATGCTTCGGACAGGGATTTGCCGCTCCTGACATCGTCTTCGATTTTCACCAGAAGTTCTTTTAAGGAGACGCTTTTCATCCTGCTGATGATGATCACTATGCTTTTCAGGATTGGATATCCAGCCTTGATGAGCGCCACAAATTCCTTATTGAACATGATGAAATCAGTATCCTTGACCCGTTTTTCAAAAGGCAGGAGAGGGATTCTGATTTTCTTCCAATCCCTTTTGATCGAAAGCACGCAAAGACCTTTTTCTTCAAAATGCTTCCGACATTCTGCATTTGAAGGCGCTAAAAAAGATTGAGAGAAAACTCTGCCGTCTTCAGCAGCTATGCGACAAACGAAATAAGGCATATCTAACTATCCATAATATCTGTAACTTAAAGCAACTTAGATGTTAGGGAATATTCATTCCTTTGTCAATCGGGGACGTCCTCCAAAGGGACACCCCTCCTATCTCTTTCGAAAAAATAATGGAGAATCTTTCTTTTTTCCATTCCAAGAACTGGAGGCAGGAAAAAACCTTATAAGGGAGGGTGGGAGGAGTGTCCCCTTTGGGAACGTCCCCATTGACAAAACAAGCGTAAAGTAATACTTTTAGTGGAAATGAGATATAAACTCATTTCATTTTTTCTCGTTCTTTTTTTTCTGTCTGTTTTGGTTTTCGCAGTTCATGAGAAAGGCCTAACACCTGTCGTTCATGCTATCCCGAGTGCTGTTTACTCCAGCCCTCAGGAAAGCGGACAATCCGAAACGGATTATTTCAACCTCTTGCTTTCAAGAGACACACAACCTTTAGGACTGAAAGAAGACTCTGCCCTTAGCAGATACCTGAACCAATCGAGCATTAAATGGGCGATCCGTTCCGGAAAAAGACACATCCTGAACTGAGGGCACCACTCTTTTTGCCAAAATGATTCAATTTTTTGGATTTAACCAGAATTCAAAATTTCACCGCATTTATTATTTCTAATGAGAATAAAGATAATATTCATTGCCGTCGTTGCCATCCCATTTCTTGTCCTTGGTGGACTGAATATCTATAAACGCATCTCATGGAGCGAACCAACCGATGGCGCTGTTTGGGAAGAAAGGTCAGAAGGCCTGACAGCCATTAAGGTTGAAGATGAGAGCCCTGCTTATCTTTCTGGGATCAAGAAGGGCGACATCCTTTATTCATTGACCATCACCAACCTCGGATACAGCATACAACCCAAGAGCAAGATAGATGTAGCAAAAACGTTCTGGATTGCAGGGGGCGCCAACCAGAAGGTCCTCTATCAGATCAACAGAGGTGGAGACCTTTATTTTCCTTCGCTCTTCCTTGAGACCAAAGGAACCAATATCATATATTATTTTCTGGTTCTCATTGGATTTATGTCACTCATCCTGGGAATCATTGTCTTTCTCAATACACGGAGAGCCTTTGCTTTCCCCTATTTGTTTTTCTTCACAGTCACCCTGACCCTATATTCCCTCTACGTCTTCAGCGCCACCGGTAACCTGGATACGCTGGACAGTATTTTTTACTGGATGGATAAGATCGCTCTCCTCGTGTTTCCCCCATTGCTTCTTCATTTTTATGTCTTTTTCCCGAAAAGAAAAAGACACCAAAGAAAAAGACTGTCTACGCTTTATTTTCTCTATGTTCCGTCCATCATCTTGTTTCTGGCCAATGTCTTCATCCACCTTCCGAATTTCTTGAAACTCACCGAACCCTTTATCCTGCTTTATTACCAAATGCTCGAAAAATTGGCATTGCTTCATTTTTCTTTCTTCTCTTTGATCGCATTCGCTCTAGTTTTAAAAGATTCATTGCAAACCACGAACCAAATCGTCAAAAATCAGCTCAAATGGATCCTCTACGGGCTCGGACTCGGAATCCTTCCGTCCACCTTCCTCTACACAATTCCCTTTGTTATCGGGCAGGTGCCATCCACGGTCGCCATCGTATCGATCATCTTCCAAGCTTTGATCCCTCTGACCCTGGCTTATTCTATCTCGCGATATAAGCTGGTCGACCTTGAAGTCATCCTGAAGAAAGCCATCACATTGATTTTTTCCTATGTTGTCATCATCGTCCTATATTTCATCGTCAGCTCGCAGACAAGGATATTTTCCGAGAACATATTAACAGCATTCGTATTGGGTCTATTAGCTATTGGCCTCGGGGCAACCCTGTTTTCTCCCTTGAAAAAGCTCATCCAAACCGTCCTCGATAGAGTCATGTATAAAAGAAGCTATCAGTACCGAAGAACCCTTCTCTCAATAAGCCAAGAGGTAAGCCGGGAGAGAAATCTTCAAAGACTGACACAATCCCTTCTGGAGATGACAGCCAATGCCCTTTCACTGAAAAACATCGCCCTTCTCCTCCCTGTCCAGAACAAAAAAAATACGTTTTTCATTCTCCGCTCACAAGGAGACATGCCCTCCTCCCGTTCACACATCCTTTTCGAGGATGAGATCTATGAACAACTGAAAAACAAAAGCTATCTTTCCCTGTATACTTCACCTGAAAAAAGAGAGTTCCGTACAAAAGCACGCGAGCTGATCAATTTAGGTTTTTACCATTTCCTTCCGCTGAAAGTGGAGGATAACCTCATCGGCTGTTTGGGGATGGGGAAAAAAATCAACAACACTTACCTGACATCAGAGGACTGGGAGCTTTTGCGAACCATTTCCTCTCCAGTCGCTCTTGCTCTGGAAAATGCCTATCTTTTCAACCAGGCCAGCATCAAAGCTTTGGAGCTGGAAAGGATGAAGGATTACAGTGAAAATATTATCGAGAGTCTGACCGTCGGTGTCGTTGTTATCGATATCAAAGGATTGGTTGTCGGCTGGAACAGAGTTCTCGAAGAGACCCTATCCCTGAAAAAAAACGATGTGCTTGAAAAGAAATTGATCGACGTTCTTGGTCAGAAAAATTTCTCGGCCGTCTTCCCATCCGATACCCAAAAGGACTACCGCCTGATGAGTGAGATCACCATCGAAATGCCCATAGGAGACAAAAAGATATTCGATATCGCTAAAACACCTCTTCTCGATAAAGAGGGACATTCCTCGGGAACGATCATAGTGTTCGAGGATATCACTGAAAAATTCTCTCTTCAGCAGCAGCTGCTCACTTCTGAGAAACTTGCATCGATAGGTCTGCTTTCAGCAGGTGTTGCCCACGAGATCAATACCCCCCTCACTGGCATATCGAGCTACGTCCAGATCCTCCAAAAGGAATTGCCGGACTCAAAAAATTCTCAAATTCTGGAAAAAATCGAAGCCCAAACAGAAAGAGTTGCGAAAATTGTGAAAAACCTCTTGAATTTCGCCAGGAATCCTTCAGAAACCGCCTTTCATAATGTGAATCTCAAGGAAAGTCTGGAAGATATCATCGCGCTTATCGATTACAAGCTGAAGAATTTGAATATTCAACTCGATCTCAACCTCAATCCCGTTAGTGCTATCTGGGCCCAGGGTGAACGTCTGCAGCAGGTTTTTATCAATATCATTTTGAACGCAATTGACGCAATGCCAAAGGGCGGGACGCTTTCGATAGGACTTCTCCAATCAGAAAACCAGATCGAAGTGAAGATCAAAGATACAGGAACAGGGATCAAGGAACAACATCTTTCCCATATTTTCGATCCCTTCTTCACAACAAAAGGAATCGGCAAAGGAACGGGTTTAGGCCTCTCTATCAGCTATGCCATCATCAAAGAACATGAAGGGCATATCAGGGTGAAGAGCGAATTCAAACAGGGAACTCTCTTCACCATCAATATCCCAGCAGACCTCTCAAAAAACAGGAATAGAGATCACGAGACAACAAGGCAATGACAAAAAAAGCAACCATTCATGTCATAGATGACGAGCCCATCATCTATGAGGTCCTTGGAGAATTGCTGACATCAGAAGGGTATGATGTCGAGATATCATCGGATGGAAAACAGGCTATTGAAAAATGTTCTGAGACATCCTATGACCTGATTCTCCTTGACATGCTGATGCCGGGTATAAGCGGTATGGAAGCATTGAAAAAGATAAAAAAGATTGATCCAAATCTCATAGTCATCATTATCACTGCATATGCATCCATCGAATCAGCGATCTCTGCCATGAAGATCGGCGCCTATGACTATATCCAGAAACCCTTTAAACATGATGAGCTGCTTATGACGATCCAGAGAGCCATTTCTCACAAAAAGCTCCAAGACGAGAATATCAAGTTGAAAAAGGAGCTCGACAAAAAACATAGCTTCGAACATATCATAGGAAAAAGCAGCGTGATGAAGGCTATCTTTGACTCCATTAAATCCGTGGCCCCGACGCGGAGCACCATTCTTATTGAGGGAGAGAGCGGGACCGGAAAAGAACTGGTCGCAAGAGCCATTCATCAAAGCAGTGACAGAAGCAGCTCTCCATTTGTCATCGTGAACAGCGGTTCCCTGCCCCCGGACCTGCTGGAAAGCCATCTTTTTGGTCATGTCAAAGGCGCATTTACAGGGGCAACGTCCCTGAAGATCGGCCTGTTCGAAGCGGCAGATAAAGGAACCATCTTCTTCGATGAGATCTCTACGGTCAACCTCGAGACACAGGCCAAGCTGCTTCGCGTCATGCAGGACCGTGAATTTATGAGACTGGGGGGAACCAAGACCATGAAGGTGGACGTGCGTGTAATCGCCGCCACCAATATTAATATCGAAGACCTCATCAAAATAAACAAATTCCGGGAGGATCTTTTTTACCGGTTGAACGTCATCAAGATCGAACTCCCCCCTCTCAGGGAGAGGAAAGAAGACATACCCCTCTTGGTCAAGCATTTCTTGGATTTTTTCAGCAAAGAGAACAAGAAGGAGATCATGGATATTTCAGAAGACGTGATGGAACTTTTCGAAGAACACGAGTGGCCAGGTAACATCAGGGAGCTTGAGAATTTGATCGAGAGGGCAGTCGTTCTCTCCAATACTACCGTCATAACCAGAAGAAACCTACCTAAATTCTTTACGGGCGAAGAGAGGCCTCTGGACACGCTGTTCTCCACAGATCCCGATGAATTTGGACTAAAGGAACAAACACAAGATTTCCAGCGAAGAGCCATCATCAAAGCCCTCAAGAAAGCGAGGGGAGTCCAAAAAAAAGCCGCTCAACTTCTCGGGATAAAACCCACTACTCTGAATGAGATGATCAAAAGATTGGACATCGATACAGAAAATATTAAATATTAACCGGCTTTCCGGACCAAGAGACATAAATCACTTTTTCAACCCGTCCTTCGGATCTTTCTTTTCATGGTCCTCTTCCCACGTGATGATGCTGTGATAGAACAGGTTATCCTCTTCATCGATCCCTCTTGTGATCTCTGTGATGTGGGATTGGGATGCTTCAAAGGATTGGACAGCGAACTCGATCGCTTGTTCAGGTTCAACATGACTTCCGCAGGTATAGATATCGAGGGCGGCATAACCGTATTCCGGCCACGTGTGGATCGAGATGTGCGACTCAGAGATCACGACAACGCCACTCACTCCATGTGGAGGAAATTGATTAAACGAAACAGACCAAACCTTAGCTCCTGCTATCTCCGCAGATTTAACCAAGATCTTTTGGACCACTCCTGCATTACTGATAATCTTTTCATTGCAGCCCGATGCCTCAACGATGTAATGACGACCGATCGGATCATGCAGGTCAGACATCACCATCTCCTAATAAGAGCGAAAGTTTTCTCTTCATACAAGGATGCGTCTTTCCTCTTTGACGACATTGAGGACAATGTGGGTCACTGACCTGTCGACATTTTTTAAAGAGAGGAGATTTTTGATGAATCCGTTCAAATCATGACGGTCCTCGAAATAGCCGAGGAGGATAGAATCCCATTCTCCGGTCACGTCATAAATGGCGACGATACGGGAATCCTCGGCGATCTTTTTCTGAGTCTCCAGGAGTTTCCCCTGAGATATCCGAAGGGCGATGATAGCGATGAGATTCAGATCACAATGCTCCTGGTCGACTACCGGGATATATCCCTTTATGACTCCGGTCTCTTCAAACTTTTTCACTCTGTTGATCACAGCGGTGACAGACGTGCCGACGTCCTTGGCGATCTCTCGAAAACTCTTCCTTGCATTTTTATTGAGAACCCGAATGATTTTTTTGTCCAGATTATCGATCATGATTCCCTCGAGTTAGTAAGTTAAGAAATGACTTAAAGTGAGCCACTCGGATGAATGATATGTTAAATATAATGACAGGGTCAATCCCTTTTTTTACCTGAATTATTCATAAAATCTGTCGACACTATTTCATGAAATAAATATTTAAAGCCTTTTCCCTTGCTCCTAGAAAAATCAAGGATTTGATCTGTTTTCATAATTTCCTTTTTATTTATGTCAACATCTTTTACCCTACGGGCTGGTCAATCTCCCCATTTGAATTGTGAAATATCCAGGTCAATCCAAAGAATGGATGAGGAGTCCGCTTCTGAGTTTAGGTTCAAACCATGTCGTTTTGGGAGGCATCACCTCCCCAGAATCCGCAATGCTCATCAGTTCCTCGAGACTTGTAGGATACATAGCAAACGCAACCCAGTAGGCACCGCTGTCCACAAGCCTGATAAGCTCTTCCAAACCCCTGATCCCCCCGACAAAATCAATATCCTTGCTCGTCCTAGGATCTTCGACTCCAAAGAAAGGAAAGAGTATATGTTTCTGTAAAAAGGAGATATCCAGGCTATTGACCGGGTCGCTCCGGTCAATGTGTTCTTCTCTGGCAGTAAGTTTGAACCATCCCTTATCCAAATACATACCGATCTCTCCTTTTCGAACGGGCCGGCAGGGAGTCTCTCCGACCTTCTCCATCTCAAACCACTTTTCCAGCTCAGAAAACAACTCTTCTTGGGTGTGATCATTGAGATGTTTTAAAACCCTGTTGTAATCCAGAATGCGGAGCTGGTCGGCAGGAAACAGAACTGCCAGGAAATAATTATACTCTTCATCGCCTTTATGATCAGGATTCGCCTTCCTTCTCATATGGGCTACTTTAGCGGCTGAAGCCGAACGATGGTGGCCGTCCGCCACGTACAGATAGCCGATCCCGCCGAACTCACGGACGATCTCATCGGCGATGGCATCGTCCACGATCCAGGCGGTATGACGGATCTTATCCTCTGCAATAAAATCATACAAAGGAGCACCCTGTGTCGCATTCGAGATGAGATCTTCTATCGAGCTTCTCCCCCGGTAAGTCATGAATATCGGGCCTGCGTTGACATTGGTGATATCCACATGTTTGATGCGGTCTGCCTCTTTGTCCGGGCGCGTGTGTTCATGTTTTTTGATAATATCTTGATCATAATCATCTACAGAAACACAGCCGACAATCCCGTACTGTTCATGGTCCTGCATGGTTTGCCTGTAGATATAGAGCTTCGGCTCGTCCTCCTGTATAAGAATCCCCTCGCGGATGAACCTGTCCAGATTTTCTCTCGCTTTTTCATAAACGGCATGAGAATAGAGGTCCGTACCCTCGGGGAGATCGACCTCGGGTTTGACCACATGCAGAAATGAATGAGGATTTCCTCGAACTAGATCTTTTGCTTCCTGGCTGTTGAGCACATCATATGGATAAGACGCTACCTGTTCCTCTAATCCTTTTATTGGGCGCCATGCTTTAAATTTTCTTAATTCTGCCATTTCGAACTCCTTTTCTTTACATCGACCTATCAACCGGACGAAAATGAAGTTTAGCAAAAAAACAGCCTGAATGGAAAGAATCTATCTGCGAATGACCATCTTTAATTCAGGGATGAAAAAGACTTCCATTGCCTAGCGCAGGATCCTGTCCATCCAAAGCCCATAGTAGCGGGAGTAGATGCTTAGGGTGTTGGATGTGTAACATTCATAAAGCGGGAGGAGGGGAAAGGTGGAGTGGGCAGGAAGATGTTTTTTATTCACATCCTCTTGACTGCATTCCCCTCTCCTGCATTTCAATCAAGCACAAGATCAAATTTTCCTTTTCCAGGCACGGGAGACTATTTTTTTTTCTTGATCAGGTCTTTATAACTCTGGAGCAATCTCATGTTGATAACATCCCATCCATAGTCGAGAGCTTTTTCCCGGGCGCCCCGAGCCATCTGCTCCATTTTTTCTCTGTTTTTAAGAAGCCGGCCGATCTTAGCGGCAAAATCTCTGGGCGAGTTCGCCTTGGCCACATAACCATCCTGTCCGGAGGTGACCAGGTCAACGACGCCTCCTTTGTTGGCCACGATTGCCGGAAGCCCGGAAGCAAACGCTTCCAGGATAACGTTGCCAAAAGTCTCGGTGGTAGAAGGAAAAACAAAAAGATCTGCTGATGCATACCACTTCGACAGGTCGTTTCCCTTGAGAAAACCGGAAAAAATAGCATCGGGGATCTGCTCCTCGAGGTCCTCTTTCATGGGGCCGTCTCCCACAACCGCCAGCTTGAAATCATGTCCTCGTCTTTTCAAGATCCGGTCCACCGAGACGAGATCATCCAGGTCTTTCTCTTTAACCAGTCTCCCGACAAACAGCAAAAGCGGCTTATCCGCTGCTCCAAGAGATTTTCTGAGCTCCTCGCTTCGGAAAGATGGGGAAAAAAAATTAAGATCAACTCCACGTTCCCAGAGTTCGATTCTTTTGAAACCATACCTTTTCAATTCCTGAGATACATTAAGAGAAGGGACATAGACCCGGTCGAATTGGTTGTAAAACCAACGGAGATAGCTCCATCCGACCCTTTCCAGATTTTTGTGGAATCCGTAGTAGGTAAGATAGGACACAAAATGAGTATGATAGCTGGCAACTACTTTGATGTTCCTTTTTTTGGCGTATTTCAATCCGTAAAATCCGAGGAGAGTCGGACTGACGACATGGACCAGGTCAGGATGGAAGGCATCCAGCTGAGAAGAAAGTCGGTTGACATAAGGAATTGCGAGTTTGTAATCGGAATACAGGATAAATGGAATGGAAAAGATCTTGCTGACTCTTTCTCGCCACTCGACATCTTCCCCGGGCATAAAAGGGGAAAAACAGCGAAAATCAACCTTTTCTTTTTCGAGCGTGTCGATAAGGTGCAAAATGGAATTTACCACACCATCGAAATGAGGAGGGAGGGCATCCGTAAAAAAAGCGATCTTCATGGCATTATTAGAGAAAAATACAAAGGCTTAGTATAGCACTCACAGCCCCTAAAATCATCCCGGCAAACACATCTCCAGGAAAATGCACGCCATGATAAATCCTGGCATACCCGTTGAAAACAACGAACACAAAAGCGGGAATGGCCAGGGGGGGGAAATATGCAAAGAAAAGGATAGCCGTCAAGACTGTGACGCCTGAATGACCGGAAGGAAAGCTGTATTTATCCTGCGGTTTTGCACTGTATTCGATCGCCTCAAATTTGTGATATGGACGGGGACGTTTGATCGAATTCTTCAAGCTAAGACTGAGCATTTTTTCGATAGCAACTGCGACCAGCGCAGCGGGCCACATTCGCTTGAAAACCTGAAAATCCCAGAGCCCTATGAAAAGAACATAAAAAGGATAGATCAATCCGTCTCCCAAAAGGGCCATGATAGACATGAAGACACCAAGAATCCTGCTTCGTTTGAAATGGTAAATCTTGACAGCTGCGGCGTTATCCCAAGCAACAAGCTTCCGCAAAGAAGATCTGATCATTTTTTTGACAATCCTGATGGTTAAAGATCTTTTCCTGGTTTTGAGGAGATCCTCTGGAACAACAACAAATCCTCAATCCAGAGGCCAGAATTGATTGTCGAACCAGATTTTTTCTCTGAGCTCTTTGTCCAGCTCGGCCAGCATCCGCATATGGGTTTTTTCCCACTTCGACAGCCAGCGGTAGAGATTCTCCTGTTCAATGGATCCAGCCGCATCTACCTGTTGGGTATAATAGGTCACCGCTTTTTTTTCCAGCTCAAGCGCGGCTGAGATAACAGCAGCCTCATACCCTGCCCCTGAAACCTGGGAGACGATCGTCTCCGTGAGGACCTCATGCGCGGCCTGTTCATATTCTTTTTGCAGATTCTCTATATCAAACTCCTCGCCTCTCGACAGCCTGCCGAATTGTTTTTCAAGGAACTCGATGTGTTTTATCTCTTCATCCCGCAGAAAGGAAAAAAGGTCCTTGAGTTCCTTGACTCGGGTTGTTTGGACCACGCTTTCATACAAAGCTTTTCCTCTTCGTTCGAGCAATAGAGCCCCTTTCAGGATATCCTCGGATCTATTTTCTGCCATTTTCTTCTCCTTTATGTCATGGGGTTCAGGACGCTCCAATTTGTCTTCTTCGCGCTCCCGCCTGGATTGTGACCATCACCGTTTTCTGGACCGCATCCTTCTCATCTTCACCTTGAGCCATAACCGTAGAAGACGCATGAGGTTTAATTTTCGCCGAGCCCTGGCTAAACTGATATAGGTCCTGACAAAATTCTCCGGGACCGGCTTCTGGCTGGATTCAGGTTTCCGGACCAAGGTTAAAGATCCTGTCGGACAGGTTGTCACGCACAAGCCGCATCCAATGCAACGGTCCAGATCAAGCTCGATCCCTTCCTCACCCAGGCAAAGTGCATCCATCTGGCATCTTCCGATGCATGTCTCACAAACACTGCAGGTAGACCGCTCGAACTGGGCGATAAAAGGAGTGGAAACATAAATCGCAGGTTTGGGATGGTTTTTGATCGTCCTCAGCACACCGCAGCAGCACCCGCAGCAGCAACAGATGTTGACGATCTTTTTCGAATTTGATGGCTGAAGGACAAGCCCTGCTTCATCCGCTTTTTTCAGGATATCCAGAGCTTCCTCTCTGCTGATCACCCGCCCAATCTGATTCCTCTTGTAGTAATCCACGGCTCTCCCCAGGACCAGACATGCCTCTACAGGTTTTTCACAGCCATCGTTCATCATTTGTTTTTCCCTGCGGCAAATACAAGGGGCCACCAGAAACTTTTTATGCGCCTCCACAAGTTTCTCAGCATTCTCATAGGGCATGATGTGGTGCGTGACGGAAAGGCTTTCTCCGACAGGAACCGTCCGGAGCTGGGGAACTTTCCTCCAAGTATCCACATCCAGCAGTGTCGGCATGTACTCATCCATATCCCGAATGAGTGCAGGATGCAGGTTGTTTACATTGAATTCCCATATTCCGATCACGAACATATTGGCCCGAAACTGAGGCGGCCTTCCCGTCATATAGAGGCTGTAGATCAGACCTTTCGAAGCCATTTCCTCGAGCCTTTGCTGCGTTTCCTCAACCGGTGCATCCGCTCTCCTGGCAATCTCTTTGGGCTTTTCAAAAAGGAGTGTGAGATGGACAGCCAAAGCGGCCTCCTGAGTTGTGAACAGATGCCGCAGAATTCGGAGTTCTACTCCGCTCTCTGTCTCAGGAAAACCGGCAGGCAGGTCATCCAGATGCTTCGCCAGTTTTTTATAAACATCATCAGAGTTTGTCTTCGGCATGCCATCTCCTTGAGTTGTTTGACCTGGCATTATTCCATAGGAAATAGGAGAAATCAAATCCAAGCCAGGTCAAAAGAGAATTGATAAAGGGAAGCTTTTGGATGAAACGGCTACTTGATATACCCAAGAGCTTTCAGGCGTTCGACGACTTCGGGTCGAAGTTCGACTTCTTTTTTATCGATGATGTGGGACAATCGGGATGCATTCGATATCCGCAGATCATCAAAAAAACACATCTCCCCTCTCAATACGATCTGAACGATCTTATCCTCGGGAATGAGAGAGGCCATATCGATTTCTTTTCGAGAGGCCAGCGATCCGTTCTGCAGCAGATACATCACTCCATCTTCCCAGGCCAACAAGAAATGATTCCACCTTCTGCTCCTGACGGGAGTTGAAAATCCCTGCTCTACAGGATCCAATGATCTATCCTTCATTGTCAATTGGAATAGTCTTCTTTTTGAATGCCCGATCCGGTGGGAAGTGAGGGCCAATTCCTCATTTTTTGTTTTGAGGGTCAGCTCTAAAAGCGTTTTCTTGATCTCCGGTTCTGACTGTTCCATTTGCCAGAATTCTATAGCACCGGCAGCATTCGAAAGCTGGAATGAGACCGGGACAGTCATCTCATTTTCAACCGCCAGTCGCCTCGAACTGCCGAATTTTCCATCCGTCACCATGTCAGGCTTCGAGGCATAATCCGAAGACATCACATTGTCACCGGCCCTGTATTGAATGAGACTCTTTTCGAAAGAGGCAAGCATTAAAGAATATTCGTCAAAGGGGAGCTGGGATCGGGGCAGTCCTCCAGCTATCCGGACCGATTCCAAGTCGAGATCTTTTCTCAGATCACCGTTTTCTTTCCGGAATGAGTCGAGTCTCTCGACGAGAGTCTTAATGATCTCTGTTTTTTCAGGATCTTGAGAAAGATCGGAACGCTCCTCTGGATCTTAGATAAGATCGAACAACTGGATTTCACCTGAGGAGTCCACCATAGTGAGCTTGTATTTATCTGTTCTTATCCCTGTCATTCCATCGTTTGTGTAGTAGATCTCTTTTTTCTTTTTGAAAAAATGATGAAATTTTCTGCTTATGAGCGGGAAAAGGCTTTTGCCTTGAAAAGCGTCCGGGATCTGGATTCCGACAGCATCAAGAATGGTGGGGGGGATATCGATCAGCTCCACCATACCGTCGATCTTCCCTTTCGGCTTGAATTGCGGACAGGAGAAAATGAGCGGAACACGGGTGGATATATCTGGGAAACGCCGTGATGGAGCCGAATGGGCAAAATATCCAAACTCAAAGAACTGCTCTCCATGGTCTGAAGTTATAACAAGCATCGTGTTCTCTAAAATGCCGATTTTCTCGAGAAAATTCACCAGCTGCTTCATGAAATCATCCGCACGGTGGATCTGGCCGTCATAGATGTCCAGGATTCTCTGGACATCCTCCGGATTCACTTCGATCCTGCGCTTATTAGCAGCATCTATAAATTCCATCGTGCTTATAGGATCGTTGAAAACCGGACCTGAATAATCCGGGTTTGCATACTCTTGAAAATATTTCTTAGGAGCGACAAAAGGCTCGTGGACATAATATGTATGAAGGAATAGAAAAAATTTTTCATTCTGGTGAGATCCAAGCCACTGTCTTATCGTTCTGGAGAAGATTCCAAGATTGGAAACAGAGTCATCGTACTCTTGAAATCCACTGAACACCCCGTAATCAGAGGACATGAATCCCCCTCCGGTAAAAGCAGCTGTTATAAAGCCGTGCTCAGCCAGAACCTTGGCCAGAGTATTCACTTTGGGATCCAAAGGAAGATTGAAAACTTGAGGGTAAAGAGAGGTCAATAGGGACACATGTGAAGGTGGAGTGAAGGGCCATGAGGTGAAAGCACGCATGAATTGGGAGCCTTCCCGTGCTAATTTATCTAGGAAAGGAGACACATCGCGCTTGTTGCCATAACAACCCAACCGGTCTGTTCGAAGGTCATCAAATGAGATCAGGATCACATTTTCAACCTGGGGCGGTTTGTTGAAAAACAATACGCCGGAAGCGGCGGCAGCCAGCACACAGCAGACGACGAGGATGATCACGATCCTGCTGCCTCCACTTGTCCGAGCCATTTAATTCTCTCCTAATATGATATTTCAATCCCTCCAAGACCTCAACAATTAATTTAAGCAGATCGTTCTCCGGCAGCTTTCCTTGACAAGGGGACACAAATATACTATATTAAACCTATAGATTATGTATTTATTTGGAGGCGAAATGAGACCACGCTATGTCATATTCATCATCGCCCTTTTTATCTTCTTCGCCTGCGCTCCCAGCCAGACTCTGTCCTTGAAGGAGCATCATGCAGATGGAGCTGCATCCGATCAGGAGAACACGATGACGAAAATTATCAAAAAACCCAATAAGGAATGGAAAGAAATCCTGACAGATGATCAATATTGCGTTCTTCGCAAGGGAGGAACAGAAAGGGCATTTACAGGGAAGTATAATGACCACTATGAAGAGGGAGTCTATCTGTGCGCTGCCTGCAAAACTCCTCTTTTCAGCTCTGAAACCAAATACGACCACGGCACAGGCTGGCCAAGTTTTTTTTCTCCTGTCGATGAAAATCGTATAACCTATCACGAAGATAAATCTTACGGGATAAAAAGAACAGAAGTAAGATGTGCATCATGCGGATCGCATCTCGGACATGTATTTGACGACGGCCCGGCACCAGAAAACACCCATTTTTGTATCAACTCTGCCGCCTTGGATTTCAAGAAAAAAACAACCGCTGAGGATAAAAAGAGGCCCGCTCTTGATCAGGAAGTTGATATTTCTAAGGCCACCTTTGCCGCCGGCTGTTTTTGGGGTGTCGAACATAAATTCCGTCAATTGGAAGGTGTTGTCTCCACCCGAGTCGGATATGCAGGGGGAAATGTGAAGAATCCGACATACAGGCAGGTCTGCGACGGAAAAACAGGCCACGCCGAAGCGGTTGAGATCACCTTCAATCCGTCAAACATATCCTATTCCGACCTCTTGGAACAATTCTTCCAGCTCCATGACCCCACCCAGAAGAACAGACAGGGCCCGGATATCGGGGAACAGTACCGCTCAGCGATCTTCTTCCATGATAAGGAGCAGCAAAAGACCGCCCTTGAAACCATAGAAAAACTGGAGAATTCAAAGCGTTTTCGACGGGCCATCGCCACTCAGATTCTTCCCGCCCCCGATTTTTACGAAGCCGAAGATTATCACCAGCAGTATTACGATAAGCTCAAAAAATAAATCAGGACGGTCCTAAATAAAAAAAGCAAGATAAGCTACTCTTCTATTTTGTCTTAGAGTCAGGTTCAGATTTTTAATACCTGTTGGAAAAAAGGCCATTCCCTGTTTTCAACGTATGTAAAGGAAAAGACTGTGCTCTTCTTCCGTTAGGTCTTTGACCTCAATGGACTTTTTTTCCTTATGCTCCCAGCCGGGAATATAATAGTTATGGGAGATCACGCGCGTCCCGGGTTTCAAATATTTCTCGAATAAAGGAACTAGGATAGCGTTTGATTCTGGGAGAAGATAGATCGTGATGACCGTTGCTTCCGAGAAATCCACTTTCGTCGCGTCCTTATGTATGAAGCGGACCTTATCGCCCACGCCTTCTCTCTTTGCTCCCTCTTCGCATTCACGGATCCTTTTGGAATCGATGTCGATTCCTACTCCCTCTGCTCCATAGGTTTTGGCTGCCATGATCACAATCCTTCCATCACCGCAGCCCAGATCATAAAGGATATCTTCGGTGCTCAATTCGGCCATTTTCAACATTTTTTCAACGACCTCCATCGGTGTCGCCACATATGGAGCCAGATCAGCCACATCGTTTCTTCCATGGGTACCTTGATAGATCTGGATCTTATCTTTCCTGTTATAGCGAAAATTATATGGTTGGCCGGCTTCCAGCAGGTAGGAATCCTCCTTCCCCGCTCGTTCAAAAACCACTTCCAAAGCTCCGGTTGTCGGGATCCGGTGGATCTCTCCCTGATCTAACTGAAAGTCACTGGAGCTTTCAGTCGAATCGGGCGTCCCTAGAGAATAGAAAACAATTTCATCGGTCAGATTCCGTATGGTGGTTATTTGCAACTTAGCATATTCGCCCCAATCAGTCTCATCCTCATGCGAGGATGGTCCGCTAAGAATTAAAAACACCATACCCGTTCCTATCATAACCAGGAGGACAATGATCTCGATCCGTCGTTTCATGAGAATTCTCCAGCGCAGACAGCGTGTCCGTTCTTCCAGTTAGAGCAGAAAGAACCGTCCTGTCGAACGGAGCAATTAGAAAATCCCACTGGTAACATCCTTATAATAAAAATTATAATGTCTTTTTTCTTTATAGAAAAGACAAAGTCCATGGGGACGTCCTCCAAAGGGACACCCTACCACCAGTTCTCCCCCCCTTAGGATTAGAGGAAACTTAAATTCTTACCCGCTATATTTCTTAAGAATTCTTTATAAAACTATTAGCCTGACTTATTCATAAAATATGTCGACACCATTATATAAGATGAATGATTGAAGCATGTTATGTCTGATTTCAGCAAGATCCAGGGTTGGACTTTTTTTGATTATATTCATATCATTTTATGTCGACATCTTTTACCCTACAGACGCCGACCCAACCTATCCGCCAATCTTACCGCATCGGCTTCCTAGCAGCCTGTTCGACGTACATCAGTACGCATTCACAGGCCACATCGTCGCCGCTACGGCAACCTTGACTCGTGAATAATCCAGGTTAGTTAAGATTATAGGTTTTTTCAGGATTTTTTATAGCAAGCTGGAAGGGGACCGGTGGTAGGGTGTCCCTTTGGAGGACGTCCCCATTAGAAGAGGTGGAGGTCTTTCAATCGAAAATAGCAACGGGCGCAGGCGGTCACGTCGATACCGGCGTCATGGGCTTCAGTGAAATCTTCCTTGAACAACGCATAGTAAAGCTCTGAGAGAGTCGGCCACTTATAACCATACGGACCCGGGATCTGACAGTATTCGGTTCCGGCGATCATGGTGCAGATCCTTTCCTTCTGTAAAATCCGGTGGGACAGCTCTGCTCTCAAGAATTCTGCACATATGACATTCTCATCAAAGGCGATGTTGTGAGCTACCAGGGTATGGGAGCGATCCACACTGGCTGACAATTCAGCGAGGACCTTTCTGACAGGAATCCCCTCTTCGACGGCTCTTTCAGTCGTTATCCCGTGAATTTTTGCCGCTTCGTCGGGAATGGAAAATCCCTCAGGAAGGATGATGAAATTCTTGTTTTCCTGGAGTTCTCCATCTTGATCGAAAAGAAGCCATGCAATCTGGACCAGACGAGGCCAGTTATCGAGATCGGAAAAATGAGCATTGCGGTTCCTTGGAAGTCCGGTTGTCTCTGTGTCAAAGACGAGGTGCATTCTTTGACAGCAAGTCTATCTCAAGAGCAGAGAGGAAGTCAAAAAAAAAGGGAGAGCCGCAGCTCCCCCTTCAACATGATCAAACGGATGATTATTTTTTCTTCAGGTGAACATCTCCACTGAATGTGCCGACAGTAACTGCTGCTCCGCCGTTGTTCACACTTCCTCTGATCTCTCGCTTGCTCAGCTTGCCCATAACCATAATCTCGAATGCACTGTCGATGGTTCCGCTGAAGGTCTTTGCTTCCAGGTCAAAGGCTGCATCCGCTGGAAGGACCAAGATCACATCTCCGCTATGGGATTTGAATGTGTACCGGCCGTCTGCATAGATGTCTCCTGCATAATCCACATCTCCGCTCAACACTTTAACGGTCACTGTGCTAGCATCCGAAACACCCATGACCTTGATATCTCCACTGACACTATCTGCTTCGACAGAACCCTTCAATCCTGCAACCGTGATGTCTCCTGACACAGCTTTCAAATAGGCATTTCCTGTGATGTCCTCCAGGGTCAACTCCCCGCTGACAGACTCACACTCTACACCGCTCCCAGCCCTCAGGACCTCGATATCACCGCTGACAGCATTGGCGACCAGAGAACCGGTGATCGATTCCATGACGATATCACCGCTAACACTGTTGGCATTCGCTTTTCCGCCGATCTTCTTCATGAAGATATCTCCGCTCACGGATTTCATGCTGGCAGAAGCGCCCTCAGGGATCATGAGATTGAAATCAACAGAAACGTTGAAAACATTGCTCGAGATCTTAGGATACTCTGTTTTGATATAGAGCACATCGCCCTTTTTTTCGATCTCGATGGTCACTTTGTCAGCATGTTCCTTTGCTTTTTCCATGGACGACGCCTTGGAGATCTTTTTCGCATCGATCTCCACCTCGGAACGGTTCCATGTCTTGACATCAATGTCACCGGAAATATTGGTCAGAACGACTTTTCCGCTTTTGACCAAAGCAATGGTCTCATTGAATTTCTCCTCGTATTTCTGTTTGCCCGCAAAAGCGTTCAAGGAGAAGCCCAGAAAAAAGACACACGCAATAATCGTGGCAGTTGCCAACCTTTTTTTGAATCTCATTTTTATCTCCTTTCTTCCATTTTTATTATAATGTTGTTCTTAAATCGCTGATTTGGGAGGAGTTGTCACTCACAGCCATCATATTTGAGAGAAGATCTGCCTTCTCCTTGTAGACGGCCAAGAGATAGTTCCTCGAATCGATATCCGACGGTTCATCAAGTATTGCCTGCCTGCAGGCCTGGATCGAGTTATCGAGCACATCCAGATGTTTCTGGAAGGCCTGATACACTTCGGGATCGAATCTGTTCTGTTTGGTAGAGATAGCACCTCCTAAGGCCCGGATTGCTTTTCTATAATGTGTTTCGGCACGCTTCAACTTGGCCAATGTCTGTTTCCCGCTGTTTCCTTCAGCCAGAAATCCATCCATCGATCCGATCCGCAATCCGACAACAGAAACGCTCACGATAACAGCGAGCAAAAGAACAGCTGCTGCAGCATACCGGAATCCGCTTCCCTGGAAAGCCCAGGAAAATATATTCTTGACCCAGGAGGAGGAGACTGGAACGCGTTTCTCAGTCACCAGTTCTTTTTCAATCCAGTTCCATCCGTCCTCCGACGGAGACAGGTCCTCCAGCTCACCAGCTTCCCGCTGGATCCGAGCAAGATCATCCATCAAGCTCCGGCAATCCGTACACATTTTCAGATGCTCCTCAACCCGGATTTTCTCATCCGGATTCAGAGTTTTGTCTATATACTCATGGACCAGTTTATGGATTTTTGCGCATTTCATTGTTCTTCGCTCCCATCAAAGCTCATTTTTTTCAGCTGGTGCCGGATCTTCATTCGAGCCTTGAAAAGCTGGGATTTAGATGTCCCGACAGACCATCCCATCATCTGAGAGACCTCAGCATGTTTGTAGCCTTGAACATCATGGAGGATAAAAACACTTTTTAATTTTGGGGAAAGAGATCTTATAGCCTGTTCTATCGGTTTTCTGAGTATAGATCTTTCGGGTTTGGCCTGTTTTCCGTCTGCAACCTGTCCGTTGAAATCATCCAGCGAAAGAGTATCACGCACCTTGCTTTTTTTACTCCGCAGGTAGCTCAAGCTTGTATTGATGGCGATACGGTACACCCACCCGATAAAAGCCCCTTCCTCAGTGACATCTTGAATATGATTGAATGCCTTTATGAACACATCATGCAGGAGGTCCTCTGCTGTCGCCCGTTCATATGTGTAACGATAAATGAGATTGAAAAGAGGGACTTTCAACCGTTTATAGATGGCCTCCATGGCTTCAGAGTCGCCGTTTTGACTCCGCTTGACCAGCTCATGAATGGAATCGGCTTGGGCTGTTTCCGGCGTGTGCACCACGTTTCTTTCTTCATCAGTCATGACAGACACTCTTCGAAGCGCAACCATTCTAACATATCTCAGCCAGTTTGTGCTCCAGATGAGCGGCAGTTGAAAAGGGATTGCATACACCATTTTTTGTTTCCTATTAAGTTCAGATGAAGCATAGGGGAAAAAGGTTGCCTCTTTGATACATTTTTTCCTTGATGTTATAAAAAGGACTAAAATAGATTAATTTATTTGATTTATTATGGTTATTTATTAAATATATTCAATATTGTACTTGATTTTTATTATTTATTTTGCTATAAAGTTAAATATAATTAATCAAAGGAAAGAAAATGACTCAAGATTGGCATGAATTAACTCGATTGACTCGAGGAGCTCCCTTCACTGTGGATAAGGCAACCCTGATCGACAGAAACATCAGCATCACAGGCCAGTTCGAGCTGCCACCCCTGGCCCGTCTTACCACAGAGGACCAGACTTTTGCCATCGCTTTTATCCGAAGCCATGGCTCCATCAAAGATATGGAGGAGCTTTTCGGGATCAGCTATCCGACCGTGAAAAACAGGCTGAACAGCATCTCCCAACAGTTGGAGTTCGTGGAGATCAATCCACCTCCCAGCAAAAATGAGATCCTTGGTCAGCTCGAAAAGGGCGATATATCCGTGGAAGAAGCTCTAAAAAAATTGAGAGGTTAAACATGTTTCCCCTATTCATGCGCATGCTGATAAAAGACAAGCAGAAGAAGACCGTCAGGTTGTTCCTGCCCGTTTTTTTTGCCTGGATCATCCTCTTCGCCATTCTGATCACAGCATTTCCCTTAGTGCTGCTCGCAGCTCTAATCACTTGGGGGAGGGGAATCGGGCCGAGAATTCTTCTTTTCTACCCGATGATCATCTCTGTGTTATGGGCCCTGAACGGGCTCTATGTTGAGATTAAAAATCCAGAGAAAGATATTTTAATTTTATTCAAATGACTAAAGACAATAAATTCAACTTGGATTATTCACGAGTCAAGGGAGTTAGGTTGGGTCGGTGCCGTAACGGCAACGACGCGGCATGTAAGGCGTACTGGAGTACATCGAACATGCTGCGAGGAAGCCGATGCAGTGAGATTGGTGGGTTAGGTAGGATTGGCGCCTGAAAGGTGAAAGATGTCGATTTTAAATAAAATATATATATATAAAAAAAGTCCAATCCTTGATTTTGCTGGAATCAGAACTCTAAAGCTTCAATCAGTCATCTTTTTTTTAGTGTCGACAGATTTTATGAATAATTCAAGACAAATGACGGAGGATAAATCATGAGTGAAGACCAACGAAAAATACTGGATATGCTGTCCCAAGGCAAGATCAGTGTGGATGAAGCTGAGAAGCTCCTGGCCGTTCTCACAGCTCCGGAATCACCCGAAGTTCAGGAGGCGACTTCTCCTGCAAAAAAACTTCGCTTTAAATACCTCAGAGTCGTGGTCGAACCCGGGCCTGAAAGCAAAGAGCAGGACAAGGTGAACATCCGCGTGCCCATGAAACTGATCCGATCAGGTTTGAAGTGGGCATCTTTCATCCCCAAAGACGCCCGAAAAAAAGTCGATGATGCCTTGAGCGACAAAGGGATCGATCTCGATTTCGACAAGATAACAGCGGATGATATCGAGGAACTCCTCAGCTCCCTGGGTGATCTGACTGTGGAAGTAGAAGGGAAGGAAAAGATAAGAATATTTTGCGAGTGATCAGGGAATCAGACCTTAGTATTTTCAAAGCGTGTGATTTCCTATAGAGAGGAAAATCTCACTCGATTCCAGGTCTCCCTCTCCACGACATCCTATTCAGGGCAAGGGATGGGAGAGTGCCCGTTCGGCCTTTCGTACAGTTTTTCTGTCCTTATTCCTGATTCCTTAAGAGAAAAAATATATAACTTTCCATCTCCCACACTTCATCTTCATTTTTAATGTGATTTCAAGAAATTCATAACAATAACAAAAATTACTGATTTTTCATGAATTGATATCGCTGTCCTTGCAAGGAAGCTGCCTGCGATGCTGATGCCCACAACAGCGGCATTAGGAATGACTCAAGTGAATATGATTTATTCACAAGTCCCGATATGGATGTTCCAACGAAGAAGTGACCGGCGATGTTGTAGTGAATTACTGAGAGCAGGCTACGAGGAAGTTGGGACATTCAGATCGGGTTGTCCGGCGGGTGAATAATACTGATATAATAAATTAAAATCTTAAAAATCAGCTATAACAATTTCTTTATTGTTATAGCTGATAAAAAAAATATCATTATTATTCTTGAATAAATCATAGATTACTTCAGCCAGGCGTATCCGAGCTTAATAAAGAATGTTCTGTTAGTTTGGGTGATATCGATTCCTGTCAGACCCAGATAATTATCGGAATACCCGATGAAAAGAACAGTCTGAGGATTGAGCTTGTAGGAAAAAAGGAACTGAGTGAACACGGTCTGGGTTTCAGGCGCAACAGGAACAATATGGAGAAGAGGATTTCTTTGAAGGTCGAGGTACTGAACGATAGCGCGGAGGAAGATCCTGGTGTTGACATTGTAAACCAACCGGACCTGGGAGAGATTGACCTGGAAGACCTCATCTCCTGAGAGAGAAAGGCGCTGGAAGGCATGCTGGAGATTGATGTTGATATGTTTTCCGAGGCTTATCTCGGCCAGAGGCGCGAGCATCAATTCGGTTGCCTGCCGGAAATTGATATAGTCTATGCTGTCCCCAAAGACAGCATGGATTCTCAACCGGACTCCTCCCGCGGGTTTGATCTCGAGCCCCCCCCCAATATTGTCTAATTCATAAAGGATTCCGCCATGCAACTGCTGGATCTTGTTATATCCAATTTGGATCTGGGACTGAAGAGGGCCCCAGTACAAGCCATACAAACTGAGCACTTGGTCTGTTAAAGTCCCGTCATGGTCATAGACTCCCTGTCCGGAGACTCCGAAGAGCATCCGCGAGAACCATCCCCCTTGTTTTCCCCACACTTGATAGTCGATCTCACCATAAATATCCCTCAAGTCTACCCGTGGGATATACCCGGAGTCGGCACGGAATCCCGGGGAAAGGTCTCTGTATCTGAAAGTATAGATCCAACCACGGCTGTAATGCTGAAACCTGGCTTGCAGGGCATCTCCTCCGAAGGATTCCTGCTCCTGTCCGAACACCTGCGCGATATTCATCGGATACTGCGTGTCAGAATGAAGGTACTGGAACTCGAAAGTCTTTTTATCTGAGAGCCGGAAGAAAGCGTCAACACCGCCCATATGGTTGTGATAATCCTCAGAGACGCGGCCGGTGTAAAGAACACCGAGCGCAGAGTTTCTTCCTATATCCCGGCGGTAGCGGAACACACCACCCGCCACATCCTGTTCGTAGGAATGAGATAAAGATCCCTGGTTTGAGGGAAAGATTATGTTATTGAGACGGTCATAGGTCCCGAAGATCCCGAAAGCGTTTTTGCCTGTCTTCCCAGTAAACTTCAAGCCCCCATCCGGGTCGGCCACAGTCCGGGTGAACACGGCTTCAAAGGGTGTAAGAAAAAAGTCCGCACCTTCTAGAAAAAATGGTCTTTTCTCCGGATACCGGATAGCAAAGCGCGTGTTGACCTCGAGCTGGGCTACGTCAGCCTCAACTTGGGAAAAATCCGGGTTGATGGCCGTGTTCAGGATTAAATTGGGCGTGATTCCCCAGCGCAAAGACAAGCCCGGATCAGCTTGGATCTTTCCTTCTTCCAAACCGCCTGACGGGAATTCTTCCCGGACGTCTGTCCGGTTGGCGGTGAAGGTCGGTGCGATCTCCATATTAAGTCCGGTCTTCATCCCCTGAAAGCCTGTCATCTTGTTGAACTGGCAGATATAACAGCTTGAATTTCTCAACTGCTTATGAGAGGCGATCCGGTGCCGGACATTTCTCGGAAACGATCTGGCAGCTGAAACACCCCAGGTTTGAACGTTGCCAGCGTCAGGAAACCGGAGCTGGTTGAAGGGGATGGAGATCTCTACCGCATACCCCCACTCAGTGATCTTGCCGATAGCGTTCCAGATCGCATCCCAGGACCAGTCCTCAGATCCCATAAGGTCTGAGTTAAAGGCATCGGCCTGTACCCCGAGCGGATTAACCCGGAACTGAAAGGCGCGCCGCTCATCATTGAAAGTGTCAAGGAGAACAACCACATGGTCATCCTGGACAAAGACCTCCATATCGTCTCTGTTCATGTAATGGGCTCTTATCTTCGAAGGATCTGCGTCATAACAACGGAAAGCCATGTACAAAAAATCTTTATTATAGGTGATCAAAAAATCTGTCTTGACAGGCGCTGGAATATTTTCCCCCGGCCAGTACTCGTACTTGACAGCCATGGCCGAGGTGTCTTCCCATGCTTTTTCATTGAGAACTCCGTCAACCTTTATGTCCGAAGTGGCCGCAGTCACAGAATATCTTTCGGGTACATATTTCTCCTCTCCCTCTTCCTGAGAAGGGAGAGAAAAGACTCTATCTGCTCCCCATAACAAAAGAACAACAAGGATGATAACAGGAATCAATGTCTTTTTAGATAGCTTGTTCATTCCATGACCTCCAGATCAAGGTATTCATATCAAGGATTTTCGTCTTGATCATATATACGGACATTTCTATAGATGGTTTCTTCTTGATTTATCAAAGCATAAAACATGCCAACTCTTTCAACCTTTGGAGAGATCCCGGTTTCCTGGATGGTAAAGGACAATCCGTTCTTTCTATCCCGAACAAATAAATTACGTTAGACATATTTGAGGAAAAATGGTTTGAGGTGACAGCAGGGATGTGTTATTAAAAAAGCATGCCGGCTTACATGCCTAAGAGGAGAGAAGCATGAAAAAATCTTTACAGGTTGCCTCATTGGTTGCCGCCGCCTTATTCCTCTTCATCACAGGCCAGTGCAAACAACAGGACAAATCCACACAAGCTGTAAAGACATCAGGAATGATCGAAGCCATCCAGACCGATATCCGCGCCCTGACCATGGGTGAGGTCAAAGAGATCCATGTGCAGGAAGGCCAGATCATAGAGGAAGGAGATGTGCTGTGCCAGCTGGATACAACGAAACTGCTGATCCATCTGGAGCAGGTCCTCGCCGGCGTGGCAGGCGCCCGCTCAAAACTCAAACTGGTCAAAAAAGGCACGAAAAAAGAAATGATCGAGATGGCAAAAAATCAACTCGAAGCTGCGGAAGAAGAATTTGAAACAGCCCGTAAAAACCAGGAACGCATCGCCCGCCTTTTTATGGAGGGTGCGGTCTCTGAATCGCAGAAAGAAAATGCGGACCTGTCCCTAAAAACAGCCCAGGAGCGGTCTGAGAGTGCCCGCGAAAACTACAAACTTGCCCTCCGCGGAAGAGAACTGGAAGAGATCGAGATCGTGGAGGCGGAGATTGCAAGCCTCGATGCTCAAGCCCGGCTGATCAACCAGCAGATAGACGATGCCACTATCATATCCCCTGTCAGCGGCATTCTCACCACAAAGTATATCGAGAAGGGTGAACTGGCTCTGCCCAACACTCTCCTTTTCAGCATTATCGACCTGTCCCGGACCTTCGTTAAAGCCTATATTCCGGAAAAATTCCTCGGGCAGATCCGTCTCGGCCAGGAAGTCATCATTAAATGCGATTCTTACCCGGATCGTTCCTTTAAAGGAACGATCGATTATATCTCAGACAGAGCGGAGTTCTCTCCAAAGAACATCCAGACCAAAGAGGAAAGGCTGAAATTGGTCTATATGATCAAGTCTTATCTGGACAACGAGGATGGTGCCCTAAAACCGGGAATGCCGGTGGATGTGGCCATCCTTCTCGAGACAGACCCACTCTAACACTTCTGCAAAACAATACAGATGACCTCAAAATCATCCAACCTGGCTGTAGCGGCCGAGGCTTTGACAAAAAAATTTGATTCGGTCACTGCCATCGACAACCTCACTCTTACCATCCGGAAAGGAGAAGTCATCGGACTTATCGGCCCAGATGGTGCTGGAAAGACAACCCTTTTGAGATTGCTGCTTGGCCTGCTTACGCTGGACTCAGGAAGGATCCAGGTTGCAGGCATCGAAGTCCACCGGGAACCACTCAAACTCAAGACTCTTACCGGGTACATGCCGCAGCACTTCAGCCTGTACGAGGATTTGAGCGTGGCCGAAAACCTCAAGTTCTTTTCCGACCTGTATGGGATCCGGGCTGTCCGCTTCCAAACCCGAAAAAAAGAACTTCTCGGATTCAGCGGTTTAGCCCCTTTCCAATCCAGGCTGGCAAGGAATCTTTCAGGAGGGATGCAGAAAAAACTCGCTCTGGCATGTAATCTTTTCCACACACCTGAGATCCTTTTTTTGGATG
>Ga0255055_10000045_pt1 | contig 88668 bp, 75 predicted proteins | sample JV7_2_27_MG_FD_188633 | JGI IMG/M metagenome (GOLD analysis project Ga0255055, IMG submission 188633) | Seawater microbial communities from Jervis Inlet, British Columbia, Canada - JV7_2_27 | ecosystem: Environmental > Aquatic > Marine > Inlet | place: Canada: British Columbia | collected... | reverse complement strand
GGCAGGCCCGGAGCCGAGGAGCCCTCCGCCGTTCTCCGCCAGCGCGATTCGCCGCCTGCCGACCTGCCTCTTCCCCGCCTCGCCGCGGAGCTGGGTGGTCAGCTCGAGGATCTGGGCGAGGCCCGTGGCGGCGACGGGATGGCCGCGCGCGATCAGTCCTCCGCCGGTGTTGATGGGGAGCTTCCCGTCGATGGCCGTCGCCCCGCTCTCGGCGAGCACCCCACCTTCTCCCACCGGACAGAAGCCCAGCTCTTCGGTCACGGCGACCTCTCCGTAGGCCGTGGCGTCGTGCACCTCCGCCACCTCCACCTCCTCGGGCCCGATCCCCGCGACCTCGTAGGCGGCCTTCGCCGCTCGCGAAGTGGTGTCGTGACCCCCCTCCCGTTTGCCCGACTTGAGGATCGAGGCGCGGATGGCGACCGCCCGCCGCGACGAATGCCCGCGCAGGAATCGCCCGCTACATAGGATGGCCGCGGCCGAGCCATCGCCCACCGGCGCGCACATGGCCCTGGTCAAAGGAAATGCCACCTCTCGGTCTGCCAGCACCCCTTCGACGGTCATCGGGAACGTATACTGGGCGAGGGGATTCAGGACCGAATTGTTGTGGGCCTTCGCGGCGACCACCGCGAGCTGGCGCTGCGTCAGGCCGTGGTCCTTCATGGCTCGCCGGGCGCCGGACGCGTACATGTCCATGGCCGGGGAGTACCCCTTCTTCTCCTTCCCCGCCTCCGTGCCACTCTCGGCGGATTCCCCCTTCGTCGGCTTCGGCTCGTTCGCCTTGAAGGCCTTCGTCATCTTCGCCCACTCGTCGACGTCGGATCCGGTGGCGAAGCTCAGCATCATCTTGCCGCGATCCGTGTCGTAGATCTTCTCGGCGCCGATGGCGAGCACGCAGTCGTAGAGTCCCGCCTTGACCGCCGTCCATGCCCCGTGCAGGGCCGAGCTGCCCCCGCCGCAGGCGTTCTCGACGTTGGTGATCGGAACCCCTTCGAGGCCATTTGCCGAGAGGGCCACCTGGCCGCGGATCCCGTGCTGCATGGTGTACATGCCCCAGTAGCTGTTCGCGAACCAGGCCGCTTCGACGTCGTCCCTGCCGAGACCGCAGTCGGAGAAAGCCAGCTCCAGCGCCTCCCCCGCCAGCGTCTTGATGCCCTTGTCCAGATACTTGCCGAACTTGGCCATCCCAACCCCGAGAATGTAGACGACATCACTCATCGCTCTTTCCTTTCAGCCGCGAGACGTCCGTTCTATAACTCCGCCGCTGCCGCCAGGCCGAGCACCTCGTTGCAGCCGTCCTCGATCATCGACGCCCGCGCATCGCGGAGCAGCTTCTCGATCGGGTATTCGCGACTCAGGCCGTTGCCTCCGAAGATCTGCAGGGCCGCGCTCGCCACCTCGAAAGCCGCCTCCGTCGACGTCACCTTCGAGGCGATCGCATACTGAAGCAGGGGTGGATTGACCGCGTTGTGCATGACCACGCGCCGGCTGAGCGACCGCGCGGCCTCTACCTTTCGAAACATCTCGAAGAGCCGCCCCTTTACGCTCTGGTGCTCGATGATCGGCACGCCCCCCTGGACGCGCTGCTTGGCGTAGTCGAGCGCCAGGTCCAGCGCCGCCTGCGCCACACCGACGAAGGTGGCGCCCATCCCCGAGTTCGCCTGGCTGAGTCCCATCTTGCCTCCGAGCGCATAGAGCTCCGGAGGAACCACCAGGTAGTCGGCTGGAACGCGCAGTCCGTCGAAGAAGATCTCGCCCTGGTTGAGGGCGCGCTGTCCGATCTTGTCGAGGGGCTTTCCCCGGGAGACGCCGGGCTCGTCGAGCGGCACCACGAATCCACCGATTCCTTCGATCCCCTCGCCCCTGTCGACGGCGCAGAAGAGCGCCGCCGCGTCGGCGATGGTCCCGTTGGAGACCCACGCGGCCTTCTGGCCGGTGACGACGAAGGAATCGCCGTCCTTGCGCGCGACACAGTTCGGCTTGCCGAGACTTTCGATCCGGGGATCGGTGGCAAAGCAGATCTGGTCGCTGCCGTGGTCGGGCTCCGTGATCGCCCAGCAGCCGATCACGTCGGGACGGGCGAAGCGCTCGATCAGCTCGGGCTTGCCCGACATCTCGGCCAGCGCCCGCGGGAAGGCGCTCACGCCGAAGCTGATCGCGAGTCCCGAATCACCCCAGCCCTGCTCTTCTGCAATGATGGAGCGCAAGCGCGCCTGCTGGATCGGTGTCAGCCCGCTCGAGGGATCCGCCAGCGCGTCCAGGCCCAGCTCCTGGCGCTTCTCGAAGACGTCCCAGAGGATCGAGCCTTCGGCAATCACTTCGGCCGGATCGGCCAGCGCATCGAGCTGCGCTCCCGCGGGTCGCATCACCTCCCGGGCGAACCTGTGGACCGTCTCGCGAACCTCTCGCTCTTCCTCTGACAGGTCTACCTCGAGATCGATACTCGACATGGTTCGCTCCTCTCAGCGCTTCGAACCCGACGCAGGGCTTGCAGGCGATTCCCCTCCCGCGCCGCGAGTCACAGGCTACGCCATTCGCCCACGCCCACCAAGAAATCCAAGATACCCGGATTCCTTACCGATTGCGGACATGCGCCGGCTCTCGGCCGGCCTCGATCAGGAGCAGCGCGCGGGAAGAGGCACTTGGTGGACGAGCGGCCAAGCCCGTATCATCCGGCCATCTCTTGACCTGCACGAGGAGGGATTCGCCCATGTCACTGGAGATCCGCTGGATCGGTCACGCCAGCTTCCGCCTCGCCGCCGACGATGTCGTGCTGTACATCGATCCGTGGAAGCTCTCTTCCGCAAAGCCCGACGCGAACCTCGTCTTCGTGTCGCACGCCCACTTCGATCACTGCAGCGCCGAAGACGTGGCAGCGGTCTCCCAGGACACCACGACAGTGATCGGACCCGCCGACTCCGTCGAGTCACTGCCGGGCGGAAGGGTGCTGAGGCCCGGGGACCGGATCGAAATCGGCGGGACGAGCATCGAGGGGATCCGCGCGTACAACGTCGACAAGGACTTCCATCCGAAAACCAACGACTGGCTGGGCGCGCTGATCACGCTGGGCGGCACGCGCGTCTACTACGCGGGGGACACCGACCACATCCCCGAAATGAGCGCGATGCGGGAAGTCGACGTGGCCCTGCTCCCGGTGGGAGGGACCTACACGATGAACGCCGCCCAGGCGGCCGAGGCCTGCCTGGCGATCGGGGCAAGGAAGGCGGTGCCGTACCACTGGGGCGACATCGTCGGCACCGAGACCGACGCCCAAGCATTCGTCGATGCGACGGCCGACTGCGATTCCCATCTGCTTCGACCCGGGGAATCCATCTCGGTATAGATCTACATCTCGGATCGACACCGACTCTCGGAGCGGCGTACCATCCGACCTGAACCCAGGGAGGAGAGATGAAGAGCCACCGCAAGATCCTGACCCTCGAGGTCCCGGAACGCATGGAGTTCATCAACATCACGGGCGATGTCGAGGCGGCGCTTCGCAAGAGCGGCGTGCGGGAGGGCCTTTGTCTGGTCAACGCCATGCACATCACCGCCAGCGTCTTCATCAACGACGACGAGCCGGGCCTCCACGAGGACTACAAGCGCTGGCTCGAGTGGCTCGCACCCTTCGATCCGAGCCCCGAGCGCTACCAACACAACCGAACCGGCGAAGACAACGGCCATGCCCATCACAAGCGCCAGGTGATGGGACGCGAGGTCGTGGTGGCCGTCACCAAAGGCAAGCTCGATTTCGGCCCCTGGGAGCAGATCTTCTACGGCGAGTTCGACGGCCGACGCCGCAAGCGCATCATGATCAAGATCATCGGCGAGTAATCGGGGACGTTGTTGAACGTTCAACTGAGTGGGGACGTTGTTGAATGTTCAACTTCGGGCCAGCAAACGCTCCAGGAAGTTGAACATTCAACAACGTCCCCACTCACGGTCTTAGTAGATCCGACACTCGAACTCGGAGAGCGCGCGGATCTCTTCGTCCAGGTAGGAACGGCGGCGGAAGGTCAACTCTTCCCAGTCGACCTCGTGACCGTCGAAGTCCGGGCCGTCCACGCAGGCGAAGCGGGTCTCCCCGCCGACGCTGCAGCGGCACACGCCGCACATGCCGGTCCCGTCGATCATGACCGGGTTGAGGCTGACGATGGTCTTGAGCTTGTGGGGGCGCGTGATCTCGGACGTCTTCTTCATCATGAACATGCAGCCCATGGCCACCACGCGATCGATCTTCTCACCCTCGCAGATGAGCTTGTCGATGACGTCGGAGACGCGGCCGCCGCCGGGGCCCGAGTCGCCGAAGGTGGTCAGGAAGAAGCGATCGGCGAACTCGCGGTACTTGTCATCCCAGTAGACCAGCTCCTGGGCGCGCGCCTCCATGATCGCGATCACCCGGTTGCCCGCTTCCTTCATCGCTCGCGCCACCGGCAAGACCGCACCGATTCCGTAGCACCCCATAGCGACCGCGACGGTCCCGAACTTCTCGATCTGCTGGGGCTTGCCGAGCGGGCCCACACAGGCCTCGATCTCGTCGCCCGCCTCGAGCTTGGCGAGCCTGTGGGTGGAGGCGCCGACCGTCATGAAGACGATGCTGATGATCCCCGTCTCCTCGTCCCAGTCGGCCACCGACAGGGGAATGCGCTCGGCGACCTCGTCGATCTTCACGATCACGAAGCTGCCCGGCACGACCCTGCGGACCACCGCGGGCGCTTCGAGACGGAGGAGGTGAATGTTGGGAACGATGCGCGTTCGCTCGACGACTTTGTGCATGACGAGCTGTCTCCTAGAGTCTCTCGATGCGCACGGCGCAAATCTCTTCGGGCGCCTTGCTGGCGGGATCGAGCAGGAGCTCGAGCACTCCGGCCGGGGACCCCTCGCCTCCGCGACCGACCATCCTGACCACACCGGGCGCGATCCTCTCCGACGGCAACGCCTTGGCGGTGGCACGGCCCCTCCTGGAGATGACCCTGACCGGCGCGCCGGGCTCGATTCCCAGGGCCTCGGCATCGCTCACGCTGAGCGCCACGCCGGCAGCCGGCTCGATCCTGGCGAGGGCGGGGACCTGCGAGCTCAGCGGAGTGGCCCTGTGGACGTACTCGTCGAACTCGACCAGCAGCGAGAAGGGGTAGTCGGAGCTCGGCGTCTCGGAGCGCGGTGCACGACCGGATCCCGCCGACGCCGGAGAGCCGTCCCGCTTGCGAGCCTTGGACTTCCCGAAGAAGGCCTTGTTCTCCAGCGCCTTGTAGCTGAGGCCCTTGAAGAAGGGCACCGCCCCGGCGAGCTCGGCGACGATCTCGGAGGGTTCCCCGTACTCGAATCCCTCGGCTCCGAGCCGGTTCGCCAGCTTGGAGAAGACCTCCCAGTCCGGCTTCGAGACGACGAGCGGCGGGATCGCGCGGCGCACTCTCTGCACCCGCCCCTCGAGGTTGGTGTAGGTGCCGTCGATCTCCGCGAAGCTCGCGACCGGGAGCACCACGTCGGCGATCGCGCCCGCCTCGGCGGACAGGAACATGTCCTGGACCACCACGAACTTGGCATCGTCGCTTCCCGGCCAGACGTCCTCGCCGACCAGGTAGAGCAGATCCATCTCCCCGCTCTGCGCCGCCTTGAAAATCTCGGGAGTGGCGAGACCCCGGCAGTCAAACGCAGCGGCGATCTCGATCGCCCCGCGGTCATTGGCGCGGCTGAGTAGCGGCAGGACCTTGGCCGAGAGGGTCTTCGCAACTCCTTCGACGAGCTCCCGGTTGGCCGCTCCGTCCAGACGTCGCATCAACCCGGTGCCGTAGACCACGACCACGGAGCCCTGCCCCTTCGCCGTCTCGAGGATCTCGGCGGCGCGATCCACATCTTCCCGGGGCTCGCCGCCTTTACCGCCGGAGAGCCGCTTGTGGAGCCACTCGAGCACCTGGCGCTCCTCGCCGGGCGCGTGTCGGATCTCGCACGCCGCATAGTCGGAGAGGCGCGTGCCGTAAGGCCCAGCCAGGACCAGGCGGGTCCTGCCCTCCATCGCCGCCCTCTCGAGCATGAGCGCGAGCACCGTGTGCGAGAAATCCGGATCGGCACCGACCACCAGCACCGCCTCGGCCTCCTTGACATCGGAGAGCCGGGCCTGCGAGGCCCCCGTCCCAGTGGCGTCCAGCAGCGGTCCGTAGGAGAGCCGGACCGAGCTGTCGACGTGGGGCGTCTCCAGGACGTCTCGCGCGAACTTGTGGGCGACGAAGATGTCCTCGTTGGTGCAGCTGCCGGAGTAGACCAGCGCCGAGCGCTTCGGCTCGGCGCTCCGGATCCCCTCCGCGGCGGCTTCCAGCGCCGTCTCCCAGGGAACCTCGACGAGATCCCCGCCCCTTCTCACCAGCGGGGTCTTGAGCCGGCGCACGCTGCGGACGAACTCGACCACGGCGAAGCGCCCTCTGGTACAGGCCTCGCGCTCGCCGGTCTCTCCGTCCTTGCGGGGCACCGACTCGATCACGCGGTCGTTCCGGATGCCGAGGTCGAACTGACAGCCGATGCTGCAGAAGGAACAGGTGGTGGCCACGCGCTCCTCGGCCGGCCCCTCCCAGCGGCGCGACCGCTCGGAGAGGGTCCCCGTCGGGCAGGCGTCCACGCACGCACCGCAGAAGCGGCAGTCCGACTCCGCGAGCGTTCGGTTGAAGGCCGTGCCCACCCGCGCGTCGTCTCCCCGATACATGAAGTCCAGGGTGCAGGTGAACGACTGCTCCGCGCAGGCCCGGACGCAGCGGCCGCAGAGGATGCAAAGGTTGTCGTCCCGGTCGATGAAGGGATCGCGCCGATCGATGGGAATCGCCCGGTAGAGAGACGGGAACGTGAGCCTCGGGCCTTCCTCACCGAAGACCCGCTGCACGACGTACTCGAGCCCGCAACGACGGTGGTTGGGACAGAACTTGCAGCCGGTGGTGATCTCGGCCCTGCCGGTGCACTCGTGGCTCTCCCAGCAGCCAGCCCTGTCCTCACAAACCAGGCAGGAGCTCGGATGCTCCGTCAGCAGCAGCTCGAGCACCTTCTTGCGGAGCTCCAAGACCTCCTCGGTATCCGTTCGAACCACCATTCCGGACGCCGCCCGCGTGGTGCACGCCGTCGGGAAGCCCCCGACTCCCTCGATCGCGACGATGCACATGCGGCAACCGCCAAACGGCGAGAGATCCCGCTGGTAGCACAGCGTCGGAACGAAGATCCTGGCCTTTCGCGAGGCGTCCAGCACGGACGCGCCCTCTTCCACCTCGACCTTCTGACCGTCGATACTGAGCTCGATCATGACGCCGCCGCCTCGAGAGGAGAGTGCTTCTCCACCGCGGAGATCTTTGGTGGACACACCACCACGCAGGTTCCGCAGCGCATGCACTTCACCTGGTCGATCCGATGCAGCTTCTTCCGCTCACCGGTGATGGCCTGGGTCGCGCACTCCTTCACACAGATCCCACAGCCCACGCAGTTGTCGTTGATGTCGAAGTAGATCAGATCCGTGCACGCCAGCGCCGGACATCGACGCTCGTAGACGTGAGCCTCGTACTCGTCGTGGAAGTAGCGCAGCGTGGTCAGCACCGGGTTGGGCGCCGTCTGCCCCAGCCCGCAGAGCGAAGTGAGCTTGACCGACTCCGCCAGCTCCTCGAGCTGTTTCAGATCCTCCGGACTGCCTTCGCCCCGCTTGATCCTCTCCAGGATGTTCACCATCTGGCGGGTCCCGACCCGGCACGGTGTGCACTTCCCGCAGGATTCCTCCTGCGTAAAGCTCAGGAAGTAGTGTGCGACGTCCACCATGCAGGTGGTCTCGTCCATCACGATCATCCCGCCGGAGCCCATGATCGAGCCGACCTCCGTCAGGCTCTCGTAGTCGACGGGCAGGTCCAGGTGCTCCTCGGGAATGCATCCCCCGGACGGTCCTCCGGTCTGGACCGCCTTGAACCGCTTGCCATCGGGAATGCCGCCGCCGATGTCCTCGATGATCTCCCGAAGCGTGATTCCCATCGGGACCTCGACCAGGCCCGTGTTGTTGATCTTGCCGACCAGCGAGAAGATCTTGGTGCCCTTGCCGCGCTTGGTGCCGATCCCGGCGTACTCGTCGCCCCCCTTGCGCACGATGATCGGTACGCTGGCCCAGGTCTCCACGTTGTTGATGGTGGTCGGCTTCCCCCAGAGACCGCTCTCCGCCGGGTGGGGCGGACGCAGGCGCGGCATGCCGCGGCGTCCCTCGATCGAGGCCATCAGCGCGGTCTCTTCTCCGCATACGAAGGCGCCCGCCCCGCGGTGGATCGCGACATCGAAGTCGAAGCCGGTTCCCAGGATGTCGGTGCCCAGCAGACCGCGCTCCCTGGCCTGCTCGATGGCGATGCCCAGGTGCTCGATCGCCAGCGGGTACTCCGCGCGCACGTACACATAGCCCTGCTCCGCTCCGATCGCGTGGGCCCCGATGATCATGCCCTCGAGCACGCTGTGAGGGTTCCCCTCCAGCACGCTGCGGTCCATGTAGGCGCCGGGATCGCCCTCGTCGGCGTTGCAGATCAGGTACCTGGGGCTGCCCGGGGTCTGGCGGCAGGCCTCCCACTTGGTCGCCGTCGGGAACCCCGCACCGCCCCTGCCGCGCAGACCGGACTTCCGGACCTCCGAGATCACCTCCTCTGGCGACATCTCGGTGAGCACCTTGGCCAGGGCCTCGTATCCACCGATGGCGATGTAGTCCTCGATGGTCGTGGAATCGACCAGCATGTTGCCGGCCAGCAGCACGCGGGTCTGTAGGCTGTAGAAGGGGATGTCCTTTTCGAGCGGGACCTTCTCCTTCGTCTGTGGATCCATATAGAGAAGACGATCGATCACCTGGTGCTCGAGCACGGTCTGCTCGATGATCTCCGCGGCATCCTCGGGCTTCACCCGCTCGTAGCAGATCCCGTCGGGGGAGATGACGACCAGGGGCCCGTGCTCGCAGAAGCCGTGACAGCCGGTCAGCTTGAGACCCACCTTCTTCTTCAGGCGCTTCTTGGCGATCGCCTCCCGCAACGCTTCCCTGACCGGACGCGCCTCCGAGGCCGAGCAACTGGTGCCGCCACAGACGCTGATCCACGTCTTGATGGAGTCGTGTTTGGCGCGAACCTCACCCCGCAGCCGCTCGAATTCCGATAGGCTGCAGATCCGCTGGTTACCGGCTTCCTCGCTCACCTGTCGTTCACCCGTGCTCGGCAATGAGCTCTCCGACGTGCCTGACACCGACCTGACCGTGATACTTGCCGTCGATGACGACCACGGGGCCGATGGCACAGCATCCCAGGCAGTTGACGGTTTCGAGGCTGAACTGACGGTTCGCCGTGGTCTCGCCGGCTTCGATGCCCAGCTTCCGCTCGAATTCCGCGGCCACCGGCGCCCCGCCGCGCACATGGCAGGCCGTCCCGAGACACACGGAGGCGACATGCTTTCCCCGTGGCGTAAACGAGAAGGACTTGAAGAACGTCGCCACCCCGTACACGGAGGAGAGAGGCATTCCCAGCTCGCGCGAAATGATCTCCAGGCTCCCCTCCGGCAGGTAGTTGAACTCGGAGTGCACGTCCTGGAGGACCCCGATCAGCGCCGAGGGGTCCTTGCCGCCTCTCGAGCTGATCTCCCTCACCGCTTGCAGGGCTGCATCCATCGTCACTCCCCCGAAATCCTCTTGTGAATCGCGGCCGCGGCCTTCTTGCCGCCGCCCGCCGCCTCGATCACCGTGGCGGATCCCGTCACGATGTCTCCGGCCGCGTAGACCCTGTCCTTGGAGGTCTCGCCGGTCTCCTCGTCCACGATCACCCCCCCCCACGACTCCGTCTTCAGCTCGGGCGTGTAGGCGGCGATCAGCGGATTGGGGCTGGTCCCGATCGCCACCACGAAGGCGTCGCACTCCATGGTGAAGGTCTCACCCGTGGGAACCGGCCGCGCCCGGCCCGATGCATCCGGCTCGCCGAGCTTCATCTTCTCCAGCTCGATGCCCTTCACCCAGCCCTTTTCATCGCCGAAGACACGGATGGGTGTGGTCAGCCAGTGGAACTCCACTCCCTCCTCGACGGCGTGCTCGTACTCCTCGATGCGGGCGGTCATCTCCTTGATGGTGCGCCGATAGACGATGATCGCCTGGTCGGCTCCGAGGCGAAGCGCGCTCCGCACCGAATCCATGGCCACGTTGCCGGCGCCGACCACGACCGTCCGCCGCCCGGCCCGCACCGGCGTGTCGTACTCCGGGAAGCGGTAGGCCTGCATCAGATTGACCCGGGTCAGGAACTCGTTCGAGGAGTAGACGCCGGTCAGGTTCTCGCCCGAAATCTTCAGGAAGGAGGGAAGCCCCGCCCCCGTCCCCAGGAAGACCGCGGCGTACTCCTCGAGGAGCTCGTCCAGGGTGACCGTCCTGCCGACCACGACGTTGCACTCGATCTCCACACCGAGCCGCCTGAGACCGTCGATCTCGAAGTCGAGAACGCTGTTGGGAAGGCGGAACTCCGGAATCCCGTAGCGCAGCACGCCGCCGGAATCGTGGAGCGCCTCGAATACCTTGACGCCGTAGCCGAGCCGCGCCAGATCACCGGCACAGGTGAGCCCCGCCGGACCGGAACCCACGATCGCCACCTTCTCGGGCCGGGGCTCGGGGAGCTCCTCGTGGATCCGCCCGTTCTCGATCTCCCAGTCGGCGAGGAAGCGCTCCAGGAAGCCGATCCCCACCGGGTGGAACCTCTTCCCCAGATGGCAGTACTTCTCACACTGGGTTTCCTGGGGACAGACCCGGCCGCACACCGCAGGAAGGCTGTTGACCTCCTTCAAGGCGCGAAGCGCATCCTCGAACTGCCCCTCGGAAATCAGCCGCGACATCTTCCGGATCGGCACCAGGACCGGGCAGCCCTTCTCACAGGAGGGCTCCTGACACTCGAGGCAGCGCAACGCCTCGAACCTGGCTCGGGGGGCGTCGTAGCCCCGGTTGACCTCGTGGAAGAGCCGGCGACGCTCCACCGGGTCGAGCATCGGCATCTGGGTCTTCTGATTGGGCTTGATGGGCATGATCGTCCCCGGCTCACAGCAGCGGATGCTCGTGCATGGCCTTGAGCCTCCGCCAACGCCGCTCCACCTCGATCTCGCCCGCCTCCAGAATCGGCTTGTTCTCCTCGGAGAGCAGGTGCCGGGTCTTCCCCATCATCCCGAGGTAGTCCCCGAGCTTGATGCGCCGGCCGACGGCTTCGGGGTCGTAGGTGATGTTGGTCCGCCCCTTCTCGACCTCGTAGAGCGGGAAGAAGCAGGAGTCCGAGGCCGCCTGGGCCACCTCGGTCGCCACGTCGTCCTCGAGCCGCCAGTTGAGGGGACAGAACGAGAGCACCTTGCCGTAGACCAGCCCCTCGTGGTTGGCATACCACTGGGCCTTGGCGGCCTTCTTGATCAGATCCTGCGGAAACCCCTCCGTCGCGCTGAACACGTAGGGGATGTGGGTGGCCGCCATGATCTGAATGGTGTCCTTGTGGTGGTACTGCTTGCCCGTCTGCGCCGGCCCCACGTTGCTGGTGCTGGTGCGGTGCCCCAGCGGTGTGCTGTAGGAGAGCTGGGCGCCGGTGTTCATGTAGCCCTGGTTGTCGTACTCCAGGATCATCATCCGATGGTTGCGGTTGGCCACGCCGATGGTGGGCCCCATCCCGATGTCCATCCCGCCGTCGCCCGTTACCATGATGAAGGTGATCTCGCGGTCTTCCGGAATCTCTTTGCGCTTGATGCGTTCGTGGTACATCTCGACCAGACCCGAGAGCGTGGCCGAGCCGTTCTGGAAGAGGTTGTGCATGTAGGTCACGCGGTGGGCGGTGAACGGATAGCCAGTGGTGACCACCATGGCGCAGCCGGTCTGAAAGAGCATCACCACGTGGCCCTCGATCCCCATCATGAACTGGTGGAGAGTGGAGAAGCTCCCGCAGCCGGGGCAGGCGCCATGGCCGGGGGCCACCCGGTTGGGGATGGTGGTGAACCGGTGCAGCGGCGCCAGCTCCACCTCGAGCCGGCCGTCCTCGGGATCCTGATGCACCTTCACCAGCCCCCGCCGGGTCTCTTCCTCGGTGATGGGGGGCAGCACGGGCTTCATCTGTTTCTTGCGGTCGCCGGGCGTCACCCCGTGGTAGTCGAAGCGCTTCTTGACCTTCCCGGTGCGGGCCGTCTCGAGGGCCATCCGGAACCAGCTCTCGGCATCCTCGAGGAAGAAGTCCAGGCCGCCGAGACCGTAGACCCGGTTGATGCAGACGGTACGATTGTCGGGATCGTCCTTCAGCGCCGCCTTCACCTCGTGGGCCATGTTGCCGCCGCCCGACCCGAAGGAGTCGGCGCGATCTCCGATCACCAGAACCTTGATGTTCTTGAGCGCGCGCTGCAGCTGAGCGGCCGGGAAGGGACGGAGCACGGTAGGGCTCACCACGCCGACCTTGAGTCCCTCCTTCCGGAGCTTGTCGACCACGTCCTTGGTGGTCTCGGCGGCGGAGTTGAGCACGAAGATCGCCACCTCTGCGTCCTTCATCCGATAGCACTCGAGAAAGTCGTAACGGCGCCCACTCAGCTCCGCGAACTCCCTGAAGAGCGAGGGGAGCTGCTTCCTGGCCGCCTCCATGGCCAGGTGGTGCTGGTACTTGTTGTTGATCAGGTCCGGATCATTCATGTAGGGCCCGATGGTGATGGGCTTGCTGGGATCGAGGGCGTGATAGGGATGCTCGGGCTCGCCCAGGAACCTCTTCACCTTGGGTTCGTCCTTGTCGAAGATCTGCACCCGCCGCTTCTGGTGGCTGGTGAAGAATCCGTCGTAGGAAACGATGACGGGGAGCCTCACCTCGGGATGCTCGCCGATCCGTACGGCCATGAAGTTCATGTCGTAGACGGCCTGGGCGTTGCGCGCCATCAGGACGATCCATCCGGTGTTGAGCGTAAAGTAGAGGTCGGAGTGGTCGCCGCGGATGTCCAGGGGGCCGCTGACCGCGCGATTGGCGATGTTCAGCACCATGGGGAAGCGCGTCCCCGACTGCGCGGGAAGCTGCTCCAGAGAGTAGAGCACGCCCTGTGAGGAGGTGACGTTCAGGACCCGCCCTCCACCGACGGCGGCGCCGTAGCAGATCCCCGCGGCGCCGTGCTCGCCATCGCCGGCGATCATCCGGATCTCGTGCTCTCCGTCGGCCTTCATGGAATCGAGCGTCTCGGCCACCTCGGTGGACGGCGTAATCGGGTAGAAGCCCATCACGTGGAAGTTGATGAGGGCGCCGGCCTCCGCGGCCATCTCGTTGCCGCTCCGGAAGGCCAGCACCTGCCTGGGCATCGACGTCTTTCGCTTCTTCTCGTGGGTCTTCATGCTCTTGGCTCGTGACCTCTCAACGCATTCGACATCTGCCACGCGTGGCGAAAAGCCGCCCTCACCGCGTGGCTTCGGGAAACAGCGGGACCCGATGCTCCTCGGCGAAGCCCTCGTCCTCGGCGACCTTGGTGAGCGCGCCCGACGGACAGGAGTCGATGCAGCGCATGCAGGCCTTGCAGTACTGGTAATCGATCCCCAGGAGCCGCACCTGCTCCGAGTCGCCCTCGCCGTCGGCCTCCTCCTGGGTCCACACGAAGCAGTGGTCCGGGCAGACCAGATCGCAGAGGCCGCAGTGCACGCACTCGTCCGGATCGAAGACCGGCACGAAGCCCTCGCGGGAGATGCTGGTGTCCTTGAGGATCGTGTTCCCCGCCTCGGTGATCAAACCGCCGAGGGGCGCGGTCAGATATCCGAACTCCGGGCCGGGTCTGGCCGGCGCAGCGTTCCGCTTGCCCTTGCTGCGCGCGCCGGGGCGAGGCTCGGCGACCAGCTCGAGCTCCTCGCAGCCGCGCTCGAAGGTGCGCTCGTTGGGTCCGACTGCGGAGGGGTGCTTCTTGGCGAAGGTCTCGCTCAGCGACTCCAACACCATCTTGCGATCCAGGAAACCGCTGGCCTGGGTCACCGCGCCCATCATCGCCGTATTGACGCGGCTCTTCTCCTCGATGGCGATGGTGAGGGCGTCGATCAAGTAGACGTTGCAGTCCGTGGGCACGCCGAATCGCTCCAGATCCTGCAGGCTCTTGCGGGAGTTGATGATCAGGCTCCCATTCTCGCGCAGGCCCGCCAGGCAGCCGGGCGTCCGGAGCAGCGCGTCGTGAAAGACCGCGACCAGGTGCGGCTGCTCCACCGGGCTGCAGCTGCGGATCTCGTGATCGGGCTCGGCGAAGCGCAGGAAGGACCGGATGGGAGAGCCCTTCTTCTCCGATCCGTAGGCGGAGAAGTGGAGCGCATTCAGCCCCATCTTGAGGACCGCCGCCTCACCGAGCATCTGCCCGGCCAGATGGGCGCCCAGTCCTCCGATGGCATCAAGCCGGATCTCGTAGAAGCCAAACTCGTCAACGACAGGCAGACGCTTTGCAGAAGCCACTCTCACCCCAAGACCGTATGCAGCCCTTGGCAGGCTGGCTGGCTACACCATCCCTACTCACTGTACCCAGTGTACCAGTTGATCGATGGACTGGCCGACTCGAGTGCGGCGCTACACCTCTCCTCCCCGCTAGGGACACAGACCAACCCTGGCCGCCTCGAGCAAACGCCAGCGACGGGGAGGCGAGGAGGGTAGAGGCTAGCAGCTTGGGGGAATTTCGGTACGGACCCTCACTCCTGCCTCCATTTCCCGTTTCGGCGGGGAACGGCGCCGCCTTGGCGGAATCTTCGCACCACGGTGAGATGTGGAGCGCGTTACCCTGCGAACGCAGTCTTCGACTGTGCCGCCAAGTCGTCGCGCCCTCTCGGCCGTCCTTTCGGAAATAAGGAAAGCCCCATGCAACTAAACGGGATCGCCCACGTCTACCTCACGGTCAGCGACTTCGACGCCTGCCTTCCCTTCTACGAGAAGTTGCTGGAGTTCTTCGAGATGCGCTGCCTCGTCAAGACGGACGCCCTCTACTACTGCGTCGGAAGTCGAACCGGTGTAGGCATCCGCCGCGCGAGCGCTGAACACCAGAGCACCCCTTTCGACCCGTACCGATCGGGGCTCCACCACCTCTGCTTCCGTGCCCGGAGCCGCGAGGACGTGGACCTTGTCCACGAGTTCGTCACGCGACTCGGTGCCCGGATCGTTCACCCGCCTCGCGAGGACGAATGGGCCCCCGGCTACTACTCGGTTCTCTTCGAGGATCCCGACGGAATCCGCCTCGAGGTGAACTTCGTCCCAGGCCAGGGAAACCTGGATCCCTCCATCGAGCTCCCGCTTCCCACTCGGGTGCAGCGGCGTCTGAGCGAGCCCTAGCCCCTTTCCCCGGGGAAACGCGGCGCGAGGGTCCCTCGCACGGGTCCTGGGTGGGTCGCTTTTCTCAAGGAAAATCGACCTTCCATACTTATTAGGGTGTCAATAAAGGAGAATTTCGAGATCGAGGCCTTCGGCCCCTGGGCCGGGAATGCGGCCGTCCCTCCTGCCCACTGATTCACCTGATTCACTTATGGGCGCTGGACCCCCTGGAAGACAGGCGCTGGAGCAGGCGCAGGAGGAAGGGCAGCCGTCCGGAGCCACCGGTGTCGTCCTGGCGCATGGAGAGGGCGGTGCTCGCCCGCACCAGCGGATCGCGGAGCAGCCGCGGCCCCAGGTGGACGGGCTTCCTCCCGATGAGGGCGAGCCGCGTGTGTTCCGTCTCGCGCTCGAGGATCAGGTCGCGCATCGCCATCGCCACCATGTTGGTGATGGCGACACCGTGTCCGACGAATCCGAACGCGTAGGCGATGCGCTTCTCCTCGAGCCAGCCGGCGCAGGGCATGAAGCTCCCCGTGACCCCGATGGGCCCACCCCACCGGTACTCGAAACGGACGTCGGCGAGCTGCGGGAAGGTCCAGGCGAAGGTCTCCTCGAGCCGTTTGAAGATCCGCTCGTCGCGGTCGTACTTCGGGTCGGGGCCATTGGGGCGGTACGGCGCGTCGCGCCCCGCCCACATCATGCGCCCGTCGACGGTCGGGCGCATGTAGTGGAGGAAGGTCCGCCGGTCCTCCATTCCCTCGCGCCCTGCCCAGCCCACGCGGGACCACTGCTCGTCGCTGAGCGGTTCGGTGAGCAGGATGTAGGAGTAGAAGGGCATCACGTAGGCCTGGAGCGAGGGAATCCGCGAGCTGTAGGCGTTGGCGGCCAGCAACGCGCGCTGCGCCCGAATCTCGCCTTTCGGCGTGACGACGCGCACGCCCTCGGGCGTTTCGTCGAGACTCTCCATGGGCGTCTGCTCGAAGACGCGGCCGCCCGCGCGGATCACCGCATCCTTGAGCCCCCGCACCAGCCTCGCCGGATTGAGCAGCGTGCAGGTCTCCTCTCTCACCGCGCAGCGGAAGGTCTCGGAGTGGATCGCCGACTGCATTTCCTCCTTCTCCAGGAACTTGATCCCGCTGAGCCCCAGGCGCTGCGCCGTCTCGACCTCCTCGCGAACGATGGTGTCCTGGAGCGGAGTGTTGGAGACGGTGAGGAGACCGTTGGGCTGAAGATCGGCGTCGATGTTCTCGGTCTCACAGACGCGACCGATCGAGCGGATCGCCTCCTCCGCCGCCAGGTGCAGCGCCCTTGCCTCCTCTGCACCCACCGCCGCGACCAGGTCCTTGAGCCCGTGGTGGATCAGCGTCATGGCAAAGCCGCCGTTTCGTCCCGAGGCCCCGTATCCGACCGCGCTGGCCTCGAGCACGATCACCGTCATGCCGGGATCGGCCTTGAGCAGGTGGTAGGCGGTCCAGAGTCCGCAGAAGCCGCCACCGACGATCACGAGGTCGGCCCGCATCTCGCCCTCGAGCGGGGCATCGGGCTGGTAGGGGTCCAGTCCCAGCCAGTAGCTTCGGGTCGCCAGGTCCGTCGTCATCGTCATGCTCCTGCTCGGGCGCCTCACGCCGCCACCATCGACCGGGATGAGAGCAACAATCTGCCCGAGGAGCAAGAAGCGCTCGGAGCGCGCCACCAGACGAGAGCGGTTCCGGTCGGTTGCACCGGAGCCGCTTTTCTTCAAGCCCGGGGGTCGGGGGTTCGAATCCCTCCCGGCGTGCCAGATCCTATACCGCCCCGCGGCCACTCGCGAATCAGAGGGTCGCGAAACGGCGAGGTCAGCGAGACCAGTCTTCCACCTTCAGACCCTGGAATCGTCGAAAGTCCTTCAGGTTCACGGTCACCACGACAAGATCATTGACTCGCGCGATGGCGGCAATTTGCCCGTCGGATGCCGACGGCGGGCGACCTCGCTTCGCCAGACGCGCCCGCTCCCGCGCGTGCCAGGCGGCAGCCTCCTCGTCGTAGGGCAGAATCGGCAGGGCGCTCCGCACGGCTTCTTCCAGATAGGCTTCGATGGCTCGGCGCTTCTTGGAGGCGCTGAGGCGAGCAGCGCCATAGCAGAGTTCGTGCCAGACGATCGAACAGGTCGCGAGTTCACCATCGTGCTCGGAGAAGGCCTCCAGAACTCGTTGGTCTGGCTGCGACTTGATCGGCTCCGACAAGACGTTTGTGTCGAGGAGATATTGGATGCTCAGAACGAGACCTCTCGCCCCGGTGACTTGTCGCGGAGTCGCTCGAACTCCTCATCACCGATCCCGAGTTCATTGACGCCGAGACGTTTCCGAACCCGATCAACAGCCTCGACGAATGACGGACGCTCGCCCGTCAGCGTTAGGTACTCCGACGCGGATAGCAGCACGGCCACTGGCTCGCCTCGGCGGGTGATCTCGATGGTCCTGCCCTGCTGCGCACGCTTGATCAAGCGAGCGAAATTCTGGCGCGCCTCTGCGACTGAAACCTTTGTTGCGGCCATCTCAACTCCACACCTATTTTGTACAATAAGATGTACATCTTAGCACGCCAGATCAGCGCCTCCACTGTGACCATATCGGGACCCTCTTCCCGCTCATTCCCACGCAGAAAGGAGTTTATGAATCGGTAACTTACGGCCGATATCGAACCGCATCGCGGCAGCGTCTGGTCTGGCAGCGAAGGCGTATAATCGGAGCCCCGGAAAACCATCGGAGCGGAGGAAGCGATGCGCCGGCGAGCGTTTATCATCGCGATCATCTTTCTCGCGATCGTCGCGGGCGCCGTCGTCGTCCTTCTCGAGTCGATCGATTTCGACGGCTACCGACCCGAGATCGCTCGTCAGCTCTCGCGGACGCTCCATCGGGAGGTCCAGATTCACGGCCCGCTGGCCCTCCACCTGGGATTCGCTCCGAGGATCGATGTCGAGGACGTGACGCTGGCGAACGCGCCGGGGCAGTCGCCGCCGGAGATGGCGAAGATCGGTCACCTGGGGCTGGAGCTCGACCTGTGGCGGTTGCTGTGGCGGGAGATCGCTCTCCGCGATCTGCACGTGAGCGACGCCGAGATCCTGCTCGAATGGGACCAGGAGGGCCGGCCCAACTGGCCCTCGTCCGGCAGCACCCCGCAAGACGAGGCGGACAGCAGCGGCCCGAGCTTCGACCTCCGGAACCTGGAGGCCGAGAACCTGACGATCCGCCTTCACCACGTCGCATCCGGCAGCCGCAGGACCGCACGGATCGAGCACCTGTCCCTCGGCAGCCGGGGAGAAGCCGCGGAGATCGAGTTCGCGGCGGCCGGTGCGTTCGAGGGGGTCGCATTCGATCTCTCGGGAGCCACCGGCACCATCGCCGATTTCGTATCGGGCGAGTCCACCTTCCCGATCGACGTCGGCGGAAAAGTTCTCGGCTCGGACGTGGAGATCTCCGGTCGCGTCGAAGGAAACCGCGAGGCGGCGAAGGTCTCGGGGTTGCGGGTGCGCCTCGACGAGACGCAGATCACCGGAGAGGTCCGCGGGTCGCTCGCGCCCGGCGGACGCCCGAGCCTGACGGCGCGGCTCACGTCGCCGAGCATCCATCTGGACGACGTCGGTCTAGCGCCGCGCGATCAGGGAGGAGCCGGGATCTCTCGAGAGACGGCCGCGCGTCCGGAAAGTGCGGCCCTGCCCTTCGAGCTCCTGCACAGCCTCGACGTAGACGTGTCCCTCCGGGCCGATCGCGTGGTGGGACGTCACGACTTCCTGCTCGAGCACCTGGATCTTTCCCTCGAGCTCGAGGACGGCAATCTCGCCCTGGGCCCGGTGGAGCTCGCATTCGAAGGGGGGAGCTTCACCGCCAATGCTCGCGTCGACGCGCGCCCCGACCCACCGGAGCTCTCTCTCGACCTCCAAGGAACGGAGATGAACCTCGGCAGAGCGCTTGCACAGCTCCAGGAGTACCCCGCTGTGACGGGGGTCGCCGATCTCTCGCTGAAGCTCGGGAGCCGAGGAGCCTCGGCCCAGGCGCTCCGAGCCGCGCTGGAAGGCAGCGCCAGCCTGGTGATCCGCAAGGGCGAGATCCACGTGAAACATATCGATTACGTCGCCCAGGATCTGGTGCGGAGCCTGGTTCGCGGCACCCGTCAAGGGCTCGCCCGTACCACTCGGGTGGTTCTCGGCGACGGAGCACCCGACGCCGAGAACGCAGCCGACGCGAGACCGATCCAGTGCTTGGTGGCCGACTTCGAGATCGAAGGCGGTGTCGCAACGGCTCGGGTTCTCGCCCTCGACACCGGGGAAATCGTGATGCTCGGTGAGGGACAGGTGGATCTGGTTCGCGAGCGCTACGACCTCACCGTCAAGCCGAAGGTGAAGCAGCAGAGCCTCGTTGCCGTCACCATCCCACTAGACATTACCGGTCCACTGAACCACCCCAAGGTCTCTCCCAACCCGGTGGGGGCTACCCGGAGCACCGCGACGGACCTTCTCCGCAACCTGACGCGTGTGAGCCGCGTCCTGCCCTTCGTCGGCGCAGACCTCTGGCATCGGAAATCGTGCGCGGATCTGCGCGAGGAGCTGTCGCGCTGAGCGCGGAGAACGGGGACGTTGTTGAATGTTCAACTTTCCGGCGCGACCGAAAAGTTGAATACTCAACAACGTCCTTGGCTCGAGATCCAACATGTCCAAAGCCTGCAACCTGTTGCTGTCCGGGCCCCCGGGCGTGGGGAAGACCACCGTGCTGGCCGCGGTAGCGCGGCGGCTCGGGGATCGGAAGCTGGGCGGCTTCCTCACCGAGGAGATCCGCCCCGAGCGCCAACGCCTCGGTTTCACCCTGGTTCCGTTCCAAGGGGAGCCGCGCACCATGGCGCACCGCGATTTCTCCTCCCGGCATCGTGTCGGCCGCTACGGTGTGGACGTCGAGGCGATCGACGACATCGCAAAGGCGTTGCTCGGCCCTCGCGTCGACGCCGAGGTCTTTCTGATCGACGAGATCGGGAAGATGGAGTACTTCTCTAGACGGTTCGTCGAGGCGATCCTCCGACTCCTGGATGACCCCCGCCCGCTGATAGTCAGCGTGGCGCTCCAGGGCCCGGGCCTGATTTCGGAGGTCAAGCAACGTGGCCGGCAGCAAGAGATCATTACCAGGCGTGAGCGGATCAAACGTGAGACGCCTGCACGACGGAAGAGAGAGAGCTTGAGGACAGCGGCATAGCCGCAACAACGAAGGGGGAAGTGTCTCTTACGAAACGAGCCCGGTTGTTCCGATTACTTTAAAGACGTACAGAGACGATGCCGCCCAAAAGCGCATGCTCCTCGACGAGGAGTCGGAGTACTGCGCCTCCTGACTGGCGACAACCCCTTCGTCACAGGCCCCGGCGGCAACTACGTCGAGTGCATCTATCCGCCCCCGATCTCCTGAGCCCGGGAGGCGCGTCTAGCTCGAGAGCGCCTCGACATATTCCAGCAGGGCCGCCTGGGAACTCACGTCCAGCTTGCGGAAGATCGACTTGAGGTGGTTGCGAACGGTGCTGGGGCTGATGTGGAGACGCTTCGCAATCGTCGCCACCCGCTGGCCGTCCACCAGCTGGACCAGGACCTCGCGCTCGCGTTCCGAGAGATCCTGAAGCTCGGGATGCTCGAGGGGGACCCGCGGACCGGATTCCACGGAGAGCATCAGACTGAGCGCGCGTAGCTCGAGCGCGACCCGGTCGAGGGTGCCCGAGGGCGAATCGGTAGCGTCGTTGGCGCCCTCCGCGGTGTGCACCGTCGCGAGGTCCACCAGGAAGTGGAAGCCGACGATCTCTTCCCAGTCCCTTCGTGAGAAGGACTGGGGGATCCCCATCGCGGGAAAGGTCGTGCCGTCCCGGCGCTGGAGCACCGTGGCATAGGCGCGGCGATTTCCCTGCTCGAGCGCTTCCACGTGGCTGAGGAATTGGGTCCGAAGCTCGGGCGCGATGATCTCCACCATGGGCACGCCGTGCAGATCTTCCGGGCCTCCGTAGCCGAGGGAGGTTCGCAGGGAGTCGTTGCTCCCGATGATCGTGCGGTCGTTTCGCTGGCCGAGCAGTCCAATCGGCATTTCGCTGAGCACCTGGAAGACCGTGGCGAAGCGTTCGTCCTGGATCGACGAGAGGTCGAACGGGAGATGGACCGGGAGACCGCGGTCGCGATCCCGTCGAAGCTTGGCTCTCGATGCTTCCAATCCACGCCCTCCGAATCGCTTCCCGCGGTCCTTGCGCACGATCGTACCGTTTTCGGCCATCGATTTGGACCATCACGGCCATGCGCCGTGCGCCCCGGGAACCTAGCCTGCCTGCATGACAGAATTCGAACGCAAGCGAAAGACTCTGACGGTGCTGCGACACGCACGCTTCCCGATCGACGACGGACTCGGTCTCTACTGCTGGTTCTGCGCGTATGTCGTGGATACCAGGAATGCCCGGGAAGACATGGTACGCCCCGGCCAGGGCCGCTACCAGGTCCACTGTGACTCATGCCAACGGATCACCCGCTTCGACCTCCTCGGCGAACTCGAGAATGAGCTGGAGGATGGCGGCCAGGCCGAACGAAGCGGGGCGTAGGAGCGAATAGGTACCACTGAACCACCCCAAGGTCTCTCCCAACCCGGTGGGGGCTACCCGGAGCACCGCGACGGACCTTCTCCGCAACCTGACGCGTGCGAGCCGCGTCCTGCCCTTCGTCGGCGCAGACCTCTGGCATCGGAAATCGTGCGCGGATCTGCGCGAGGAGCTGTCGCGCTGAGCGCGGGGACGAAGCAGCGGGCGGAGTGCAGAATGCCCTGAGATGCAGCAGCCCACAAGCGCAGCCGACTGGAGCGAGTCGTCCTGAGCACTGAAGTCGGCCTGCCTTTCTCAGCAGCTCGGTCAACGGCTCGGGGCAGTCATCGTCTCGACGAGCTCACGGATCTGCGCAAGAAACTCGTCGCGGCCGCTGCCGCCCTTCTGTATCAGGCCAGCGACGTCGCCATTGAGACGGCGACGATCCTCCTCGGTGAGGTCCTTCGCCGTGACGACCACGATCGGAATCGAGCGTGCCGCCTCCATGCGGCGCATCTCCATCACGAACTCGAAGCCGTCCATCACCGGCATCATCAGGTCGAGCAGGATCAGCGAGGGTGACGACACCGCCAGACGCTCGAGGGCAATCCGTCCATTCTCGGCCTCGTCGACGCGCCAGCCCTCCCTCTCGAGCACCCGGCGCACCATCGCCCGCACCTCGGGGTTGTCGTCGACCACCAGCACGCCCGCCGCCGGGTCCGAGCTGTGGCGCTCGAGAAGACGCACCAGCTGGTCGCGCTGGATCGGCTTGGTCAGGAACTCGGTGGCACCCAGCGCGTAGCCCATGTCCCGGTCGTCGGTCATGGTCACCATGATGATCGGGATGTCGCGGGTCTCCGGATCGTTCTTGAGCTGGCGGAGCACCGCCCAGCCGTCCAGGCCGGGCATGATCACGTCGAGAGTGATCGCGCTCGGCTTGAGGCTCCGGGCGAGTTCCAGCCCCTCCTCCCCACCGCCGGCGGTCACGGCGCGGAAGCCCGACGCGGCGAGAGTCCGCCCGAGGAGGTCGAGGGTATTGGGGTCATCGTCGATCACCAGGACCGTCGGGCCCTCCTCGGGCCCTTGGACCCGGGGCGTCCCCTCCTCTTGCTGCGCCAGCGGCGCCAGCTGGACGCGCGAAGGCAGTCGCATGGTGAATGTGGAGCCCTCACCCAGCGTGCTCACGACGCTGATGTCGCCACCCATCATCTGGCAGAAGCGGCGCGTGATCGCGAGCCCGAGACCCGTCCCACCGAAATCGCGCGTGGTCGAATCGTCGGCCTGGGAGAACTCATCGAAGATGTGCTCGAGCTTCCCGGCGGCGACGCCGACGCCGCTGTCCGAGACGGCGAAGCGAACCCAATCGGCGCCGTCCACGGTCTCGCCCGTCGCCGCGAGCGAGATCACGCCTCTCTCGGTGAACTTCGCAGCGTTGCTCAGCAGGTTGAAGAGCGCCTGACGCACCTTGGTCAGGTCAGCCCGCATCGTGGTGAGCGAGCCGTCCACCTCGACCCGCAGCGTGTTCTCCTTCTTTCGGATCACCGAATCGATGGTCGCCACCACCTCGTCGATCATCGGGGCGATCTCGAAGCTCTCGAGGTGGAGATCCGCCTTGCCGGCCTCGATCTTAGAGAGATCGAGCACATCATTGATGAGCGCCAGCAGATGCTTTCCTGACCCGCGGATCTTCTCGAGGTCGCTGGCGACTGCCTCGTTCCCTTCGTCTTCGGCGTCCTCGAGGAGCATCTCCGAGTAGCCGATGATGGCGTTCATCGGCGTCCGCAGCTCGTGGCTCATGTTGGCGAGGAAGCGGCTCTTGGCGCGATTCGCCGCCTCGCTATCCCGGCGAGCCTGGTCCAATTCGCTCGTGCGCTCAGCCACCAGCTTCTCCAGGTTGTCACGGTGCGCCTGCAGCGCTTTCTGCGTCTCCTCGCGGATCCGGATCTCCTCCGTCAGGGCTTGATTGGTCCGCGTGAGCTCGCCGGCGCGCCGGCTGGACTCCTGGGCCAGATATGCCGCGAGCGCCATGGCCACGGCGAGAAGCGCACCGCCGATCAAGATCAGGCCGGCGAGGTCGGAGAGCGGGGTCAGACCCTCGTACTGGTGCTGAATGCGGCTGCTCGCCGCCATCAGGGCCTGCCAGAAACAGAGCGTGGCGGTGAGAACCCAGAGCGCCAGCGGAACCGGCATCCATCCCGGCAGCCAGGATTCCTCTCTCAGATCACGGCTCCAGACGAAGCAGAGAAGGCCGCTGCTGACCAGCATGAAGCCGACCGAGCTATGAACGGCCATGCGGGTCAGGTTTCCCCAGCCGTAAGCGGTCTCGAGGCCGGTCAGGTAACCGGAAAGCGCGACCACGCTCAGGCCGAAGGCCAAGGAGCCGAGAATCACCTTCAGCAGGGACCGGCGAGACGCCGACCAGCTGCCAGGACTCAAGGCTGCTCCCAGACCGATCAATGCGAAGCAGATGGCCGTGTTCGGGGCCATGCGTCCCGGATGGGAGGTCTTGACGGTGATGTCGTGCTTCATGAAGAGCTCGTCGATGCCCAGATCGACGTGCCCGCTGTACTCCACCAGGGTCAGGCCGCCCACGAGGAAGGCGAGAACCCCCGCGATGGTGGATCCGCGCTCGCGCCGAAGGATGAGCAGGACGAGGCTGGCACCACAGAGAACGAATCCAAGCGCGGTGTTGTACTGCATCGGAACGAAGCTGGGGAAGACCTGGATCAGCGTCCGGTTGCCCGTATGCCAGCCGAAGATGACGAGGAGACCCAGCAGGAGTGTCGCCAGCCCCGTGGTGAGGCTGCTCACCCAGAGGATGCGCTTCAACTTGCTGGACGGCGAAGCCGTGTCACCCATGGACAGAACGCCTTCGGACTTCTGGAAGGAGACGAGCTCCGTGCACGGGTTGATGCGAGTCGCCAACGCCCGGCCACCAGCTCGATCGATGCCACTTTCCCGATCATCGCTACTATAGCCGATGACCCCGTACGGCTGATGACTCCGATGGCAGCTGGCACAGGCGATGGAATCCGGTGAGAGGAACGCCAATGGCCAAGGTTCTGCTCGTAGAAGACCAGGAAGACAACCGCGACATGCTGTCGAGGAGACTCAAGAAGCGCGGGTACGAGGTGGAGATCGCCGTGGACGGCGCCGAGGGTGTCGAGAAGGCCAGGAGCGAGGCGCCGGACCTGATCTTGATGGATATGAGCCTGCCGGTGATGGACGGCTGGGAGGCCACGCGCATCCTCAAGGCCGAGGACGACACCCGCTCCATTCCGGTCGTGGCACTCACCGCCCATGCCATGAGTACCGACCGCGAGAAGGCGTTCGAGGCGGGCTGCGACGCCTACGAGACCAAGCCCATCGAGCTTCCGCGCCTGCTCGAGACGATGGAGAAGCTGCTTCAGACCCAGTCCAAGAGCTGAGCCGGGAGCACCGGTCAGCGGGCCGGAACCGAGCGGAGGCTGATGATCTGCGCTCCTCCGACGCCGAGGACGCGGTGCACCCGAGCCGGCTCGCGGGCGGACGGCAGCGCGACCTCGCGCACCTGGTCGACCCGAACCAGCTCGCCCAGGGCCCGGCAGGTGCTGTCGCAGATCCACACCTCGCCGCCCTCCGCGGTGGCCTCGATCCCTGTCGCCCGCACCAGCGGCTCGCCGACCGCCTTGTAACGGAGCTGATCGCCGGACCCGAAGCCCACCACCACGACCTCTCCGCTCGCAACCCCCACTCCGATCCCGACGGACGGGAGCTGGGCGCGTCCGCTTCGGGCGTTGATCTCGCCCATCTCCAGCTGAAGTGCCACGGCGCACGCCACCGCGCGCTCGAGGTCGTCGTCGCGCGGAAGCGGCAGCCCAAAGAGCGCCACCAGCGAATCGCCGTTTACGGCGTCCACGGTCCCGTCGTAGTGCGCCACGACCTCTCCGAGCCCACCGAGCACGTTGCTGAGGAGAGCGGAGAGCTCGGCCGGCGGAAGCGCCTCCGCCAGCTTCCGGGCGCCGCGCACGTCTGCCACCACGGCGACTGCCGGGCGCCTCTCCGTCCCCAGCTCGAGTGCGCCGGGTCGTTCGGCCATCTCGACCAAGAGATCGTCCGAGACGTCACGCCCCAGCGCCTGGCGGATGAAGGCGCTCCGGAACTCGAGCTGATGGGCGAGCCCGGCCAGCTGGCGCGCGGTGCGGTGCACCTCGAGCTGGGTGCGCGTCCGAGCGATCACGACGGGGAAGTCGAAGGGCTTGGTCACGTAGTCGTTGGCGCCTCGCTTCAGACCCTCGATCACGTCGTCGCTGGTCTCGAGCGCAGTGGCCAGGATGACCGGGAGCTCGGCCCGGGACCACTTGCGCCGCACGCGCTCCAGCACCTCGAGGCCGTTCATGCCGGGCAGGAGCACCTCGAGCATCACCAGATCGGGGTGATCCGACTCGATGCGCCGCAGCGCCTCGACGCCGTCGCGCGCCGTCTCCACCGCGAAGCCGTAGCGCTGGAAACGGCGTGCCAGCAGCTCGCGCTGGTTGGCATCGCCGTCGACGACGAGGATCCGCGCCTCTTCGCCGCCCGCCGCCTCGGGGTCCGCCTGATCCGTCTCCTCGGGCGCCCGCGGGGCAGGAGCATCGTCGTCAGGAAGGGGTGGCGCGCCGGGGTCCTGGCTGCTGCGGAGCTTTCCGTCGACCAGGTCGAGCAGCCGCTGGGCGGCGTGGCGGATCCGCTGGAGATCCGGCGCCAGATCCTGGTGACCGCGGTCTTCGAGCTCCTCCTCCAGCAGCTCGCTGTAGCCGACGATCTGGCTGATGGGCGTGCGCACCTCGTGCTGGAGGCGACGCATCGTCTCCTGCGCCTTCCGATGGGCTTCGTCGTGCGTGCTCATGCAAGAAGCATCCGCGTCCCGGAGGCTACGGGGAGCTCCGCAGGCGATCCCGCAAGGCCCGCACGCGGAGCGACAAGAACTGGCCCAGGCCGATTCCGAGGGAGGGGACCTCCTCCATGACGGCGAGCAGGTCTTCGCGGGCCAGGCGCAAGAGGAGCGTGTCCTGGCACGCCCGCGAAGAGGTTGACCTCGGCACCCCGTCCAGTGTCGAGAGCTCGCCGAAGAAGGCGCCGGAACCGACCTGCTCGAGCTCGACGTCGCCCACGGTGAGCTCCACCTCGCCCCCGAACACGAAGTAGAGCCCATCGCCCTCGTCGCCCTCCGAGAAGATGGACTCTCCCGCGGCGTATCGCTCCTCTTGGAGTGTCTCGGCCAGGTTCACCAGCTGCTGGGTGGAGAGCCGGTCGAAAGGGGGCACGCCCTGCAGGTGCACGGCGATCTCCATCGGGTCGAGCATGCTCGAAGGATCGCCGATCCCGGAGCTGCGCTCCAGAGCGCGCGCGGAGAGCAAGGCCGATAGCCGCCGGGTGATCTCGTCGCGGTCGTGCGGGAGCTCGCTCCAGGCCGACTCGGCCGACGGGAAGGGCCGCCCGAGCTGCTCCGCGGCTCGTCGCCCGCGCTTGCCCCAGGCGCCCGATTCGAGGAGCGGAAGCAGCGCGCCGCGCTCCTCCGGGGTGAGGAGCGCCTCGACGGCCTCGATCAGAATGTCCCGGCGGCGCTCGTCTCGGATGCGGCGCAGGCGGCGCTCGAGTTCTGCGATGCGCTCGTCGTCGTGGAGCACGGCGAGGAAGGCCAGCAGCGCCCCCAACGCCTCGGCGATGCGCTCCTCGAGACGTCGCAGCAGCGGGCCCGCCGCGCCGTCCGAGTCGAGGACCGCTCGAAGCACCAGGGCCTCGCGCGCCGCGTCGAGCTGGCGGCGGTAGAGCGACTCGACCGCCGCGGCGTCGACCTCGAGCTCGCGCAACACGCTCACCGCTGCGTCGCGGCGAGCGGGGGCGCCAAACTCGTACTCGAGGAGCAGCGGCTGCACGGCCTCAGGACCGAGCGCGAGGAGGGCTTCTCGGGCCGCGGCAGACTCTCCGCTGTGTCGGGAGCCGAGCGCCGTGACGAGACGCGGCGCAGCCTCGGAAACACTCGCGTGGCCAGCGAACGAAAGGGCGGCCGCACGGACGCGCGGATCGGGGTCATCGACTCGTCCCAGCACCGACTCCGCGCAGGGTCGGGTCGCTGCCCGGTGGCGCCGGGCGACCTCCACCAGCGCCTCAGCGGCCCCGGCCCGGTCGGCGCGCTGATCGAGACGCCCGGCCAGCAGCGCCAGGCGCTGCTCCCAGCGATCCCCTGGCTCCGTCGAGAGGAGCATGGCGCGCAGCTCCTTGCGCGCCGTGCGGCGTATCAGCACGTCGCGGCCCGCGAGCGCTTCCGCGAGCGCGGTATCGAGATCGGGCACACCCGGCGGCGGCCTGCCGCGGCGGTGCAGCTCGGCGATCGCGGGCAGACGCACCGCTGCCTCGCGGTCGCCCAGCGCCCACTCGAGGAGCGCGTTCGACTCGCTCACGAGCTCATCGTCTGCGCCTTCGCTTCCCGTGAGGCGGGCGTACACCTGGAGCAGATCGGCGCGCTCCTCAGAGAGCAACTCGCCCTGGTCCGAAAGCGCTCGCGCCAGCACGGCGGCCGCCCGCGGCGCGCGCAGAGCGCCCGGTGCGAGCGGCTCCACCAGTCGGTGCAGCGCGTCGACGAGCTGGGGGCGCGTCGCCGCGGGCGCCCGCTCGACCGCCTCGGCCAGCAGCTCCGCGGCGAGCGCGGGCTCCGCCTCGACGACGAGGTCGAGCGCCGCACGGCAGGCGCGGGGATCGGCATCGACGAGGCTGGGCGCGAGGGCGCGCACGGTCCGCGCGTCGAGGAGCTCAATCTTGTCCGCTCCCAGGCCGGCGAGGCTGCGATCGGCGGAGGCCTGCAGCAGCAGGGAGGGATAGGCGCGCCATAGCACCAGCGCAGCCGCGAACCAGATGGCCGCCACCGGCAGCGCGGCGTAGCCGATCACCTGGGCTCCGGCGATGGCCAATGCGAGCAGCAGGAAACCGTTCCCGAGCATACCCCCGAGGCGGTAGACGGGACCCTCCAGCATCCCCGAGGCCCGCGCGCGAAGGCTCTCGGGGAAGAGAGTGAACAGCACCCGCCGCGCCGGCTCGGCGATGCCGTCCTCGGCGACGCGTGCGGCACCCAGGCTGGTGATGCCGCCCGGTAGCGTGAGTCGCACGCCGAGCCAGGTGAAGCCGACCAGATACGTCGCGGGCCAGAGCGCGAGCGAGAGCGGAAGCCCGAAACGCCGGAAGAGCCGCCCGGTCAGCCAGAGCTGCGCCGCGAGCAGCGCGAGGCTGAGGCAGCCGCGGAACTGCGCGTAGAGTGTCAGCAACTCCTCCTCGCCGTTGGCGCCCAGCGTCGCGGCGTCGGCAGCATACGCAAACTGGAAGTAGAGGACGGGATTCAGTGCGCCGCCGCACAGGAGGCAGATGAGCAGCAACCGGAAGAGCCGGCTCTCGCCCCATAGCCGCCGAACGGAAGGCTGCGCACCTGGGCGCTCTCCCCGCCTCTGGACCGCGGACGCCGCGACCGCCACGGCGCGGCCGACCCGCCTCGGCCGCGCCGTGCGCAGCCGCAGGCCCGCCAGCGCCGCTCCGGCCAGCAGCACCGCGCAGCCGAGAATGAGCCCCTCTGCGCCGACGATGCGTGCGACCGGATCCGAGGCGAAGCTCCCGCCGATCGCCCCGATCGTGATCCCAGCCGTGATGGGCGCGAAGAGCCGCTTGGCCTGGCGGCCGGTCAGCAGCTCTCCGAGTGAGAGAAAGAGCACCAGCGGTCCGAGGGCGAGGACCTGGCGGGCGAGGAGCACGAGCGCAACGAAAACCTCCGCCGAGCCTCCGCCCGTCAGCAGTGCGAACGGCAGCAGTGCGATGGCGAGCAGCAGCAGCACGCGCGACATCCAGCGCGGGCTCTCGGGGCCGGCGACGTGGCGGCTGACCAGCGCAGTGGTCGCCACCAGCAGCGCCGAGCTCGCGAGCAGCGCGTAGGGCAGATACGCGACACCGACGCGCTTGAGGAAGAGCGTCTCGGAGAGGTTGAGCAGCGCGAACGTCGCGGCGCCTATGAGCAGCAGGCAGAGCCACGCCCATGAGAAGATCGCCCGCTCCGATTCCTCGACGCCCAGGCGGGCCAGCATGCGATGGGCAGTACTCACGCGGCCCGAGCATAGCGGCAAGAAGACGACGGATCAGTGAGCCGGTCCGTCTATGCTAATTTCTAGACGATGTGGATCGCTGCAGGAATGCCGAGATGGTAGACACCAAGTTCGCCTCCGCCGAGCGAGCCTCCGAAGCGGATGTTCGAGGCCAACACCAAACTCTTTCGAGCATCCCGTTTCTCGAGAAGGTCCTCGATTCGGTTCCCGAAATCCTGGTCTTCCTGAACGAACATCGGCAGGTCGTCTTCGCCAACAAGGCCGTCTTCTCCTTCCTGGGTGTGGAACCGACGCCCGATCTGCTCGGGAATCGACCCGGGGAGGCCTTCGGATGCGTACATGCGGTGGAGACAGAGGGAGGTTGCGGCACCACCGAGTTCTGTCAGACCTGCGGGGCGGTGCAGGCGATCCTCGCCGCCCAGCGCGGAACTCCGGACGTCAAGGAATGCCGGATTGCCATCAAGGACTCCGGCGACGCCCTGGATCTCAAGGTCTCGACCGTGCCATTCGAGTATCAGGGCGAGCAATTCACCATCTGCGGCCTGCAAGACATCAGCCACGAGAAGAGGCGGCGGGCGCTCGAGCGGACCTTCTTCCACGACGTGCTCAACACCGCCGGTGGACTTCGCGGCTTCGTCGAGCTGCTCCTGGAGTCGGAGCCCGAAGAAGTCCCGGAGGTCGCCGGTACGGTCAACAAGATCTCTCGGCAGCTGATCGATGAGATCGAAGCGCAGAGATCGCTATTGGCTGCCGAATCCAAGCAGCTTTCGGTGAATCTGGTCGAGTTGAACACCAAGGAGATCCTCGAGGAGCTGGCGGTGGTCTACCGGCGCCACGAGGCGGCAGAGGGCAAGAAGATCGAGATCGCCGCCGACTCCGAGAACTCGACGTTCCGGTCGGATCACACGCTGCTCCAGCGGGTACTGGGCAACATGCTGAAGAACGCGCTGGAGGCGACCCCGGCGGAAGAGAAGGTGACCTTGGGAGCGCGGGGCGAAGGGGATCAGGTGGAGCTCTGGGTGAACAATCCGACCTCGATGCCCCGTGACGTACAGCTGCAGGTCTTCAATCGGTCGTTCTCCACCAAAGGGGCGGGCCGCGGGATCGGCACCTACAGCATGCGCCTGCTGGCATCGAGATATCTGGGCGGCGAGGTCGACTTCACGACCTCGAGCGCAGACGGAACGACCTTCCGGGTTCGCCTGAGCCGAGGGATCTGAGTCGGCCTGTCTGCGATCCTGTTCGGACGCGACGATTGTGGGATTGCCGCGCGTTGGGGTCTACATCATCGCTACGTCTGCCGGGAGGCGGCGTAGTGATCTCTGCCTCCGGCCGAAGCGCGCGAATTAGAGGCTTCGGACGGGTCTTGATAACCAACAGTCTTATCAGCAACCTGACGCGTGCCCGAGATCAATCTCCTCCGGGCGCGGACGCACCCTCCTGCTCCGCCTGACCGGGCGGCTGGATCAGCCCCTCGATCCGGCAAAGACCCTTGTCGCCCACCAGGGCGAGGGTGTTGCGTCCCGCCGGCCGGTACTCCATCGAGGCCACGCCCTTCTCGACGGGGCGGCGGCAGCGGGCGACGTTGTCCACCACAGCCACGCTGTCCTGGCCGCCCGCCCAGCCGATCTTGGAGGCCAGGGGGAAGCGGCCCCGGAGCAGCACCACGTCAGCGTCCTCGTAGATGGTGCGGAAGGTGGCTTGGGCGCGCGGCACCGGCCCGGACCGGCGGCCTGCAGCCCGGGGCTGGCGCGCGCCGCGGATCAGCGGGTCCCCGAAGCCGACGGCGTCGCAGGAATGCTCCTCGCGCTCGAAGCGACCGCCCACCCCGCGCTCCACGTACTTGACCTCGGCCTCCGGGCGAAGCACGGCACGGCAGACGTCGCTCGCCGGTACGAAGCTGCGCAGGTAGAGCCCATGGCCCGCGAGGCCCACGTCCAGGTAGGGTCCGCGCTCGTCCAGATGGGCGACGATCAGCTCCATCCCGAAGCCTCCCATGCCGAGCTCCCAGGTGGTCTTCCGCCAGCTGCAGCCGGCCACTCCGAGCGCGGCCGCCAGCGCGATCACGAGTGCCGTCGATCCCGCATCTCTCATTCCGCCCCTCCTCCCTTCCGGCGCGCTCCCCCTCTTGCGAGTGTACCGCGGCAAGAGCCAGCCTTCGCTCCCCTCACGCCGCATACGACGCAGGCGATTTGTGATCGACATATCCTATCGAACGATAGCTATTACCGATTTGGACTATTGTGTTGATCTCTTTAGAATACGAAAAACCACCCCTACATGGCCCACCAGCCCACCGACCTTTCCGAATTCTTGATGCCCGTGGGATCGATCCGCGCTAATCATATACCAGCAAATGAAATGCGGCGTGAGCCGCGCAGACCTCGGAAATTCATGGACCGCGGAATCGCTTGATGTCTCAACGACCTGTGAGAAGACCGAAGCTCGGACGACCGCGCGGCGCGCCTGAATCGGTTCGCCCCAACCGCGTGGTCACCTACGTCACCAACGCCGAGCTGGCCAAGCTGGAGCGCATCGCCGACCGGGAGGGAAAACCCCTCTCGGCGGTCGTGCACCAGATCCTGTCCCGATCCCTCGAGAGCCGCCGTTGAGGCCTCGAGGCCAATGGAGGAGAAACCCATGCGTCGAACCCTGATCGTGATACTTGTTGCAATCGCGACCAGCTATGCGGCTCCGAGCCAGGCCGGCGACGTCATCCACGACGCCGAGTATTACATCCTCGAGGCCCAGAACGGGGAGCGATGGGCCGCCGACGACGCGACCGTCGACGAGAAGCTCGCCGCCTTTCGCGAGAAGAACGGTGGGAGGCCGCCGAACATCCTCTACATCCTGATCGATGACATCGGATTTGGTGACCTGGGTAGCGAGACCTTGAATTCGATCCGGGGCTACAAGACACCCTCCATCAACCGGCTTGCCCAGGAGGGTATGCGCCTGTCGCGAATGTACACGGAGCCTTCATGTACACCCACCCGGGTGGCCTTCATGACGGGTCGCCAGCCCTACCGCAACGGCATGGGTAACACCGCCGTGGATATCTCTGGCTTCGGTCTGGCCGACGAGGAGGTAACCCTGGCCGAGGTTCTCTCAGAGGCCGGTTACAACACGGTACACATCGGCAAGTGGCACATGGGTGATATCAAGGAAGCCTGGCCCAACTTCCAGGGGTTCGACTATGCCGCCTTCCCCATCCACCAGCAGGGCCAGTTGACCATCTTCCACGACGACGCGGCCAACGAGGAAGTGTCCATTGGGATCGGCGACAACAACTATGACGACCGCTACACCGTGGATCGCTGGTTGCGCACCGATGCATCGAGCATGGTGACCGGAGTAGAAGGCTACCGCGGCAAGCCGGTTCGAGAAGTACACATGAAGCCGGGGGAGCGCTGGACCGAGGCGAAATACGAGGCGATGAACCAGCGCTACCAGGATCAGGTCATGGAACAGCTCCAGGGTCTGGCCAAACAGGATAGACCCTTCTTCCTGCAATACTGGCCGCTCTATCCCCTCACTGGCCCCCGGACCGCCTACGAGGAGTACACCACCCCCAACGGCGGCACCTACGTGGAAAAGATGAAGCTGGTCGACCAGTGGATCGGCGAGTTGATGGCCGAGATGGATCGACTCGGAATCGCGGACAATACCCTGGTCATCATCATGGGGGATAACGGTCACTTTACCAAGTACTCACCGCAATCCGGTTACACGCCCATGGTCTTCCGAGGTGGCAAGGGCGACACTTCCGAGGGGGGTGTGCGCGTAGACGCTTTCGTGCGCTGGCCGGGTATGATCGAGGCGGATTCCGTGGCCGGTGACATCGTTCATGTGACCGACCTGTTCACCACGATCGCACGCCTGGGTGGCGCCACCGATGGGATTCCGACCGATCGAATCATCGACGGGATCGACCAGACCTCCCTGATGCTGAACGGCGATACCCACGGGCGTCGCGACTACGTGTTCATCTACAACATCAACAAGCTGGAAGCTGTGGTGAAGGAGCAGTACAAGCTGGCGATTCCGGGCGGCAACCTGGAGAACGCCATTCTGGCCGACTTCTATGACCTGTTCCGCGATCCCCAGGAGAGGTATCCGGTATCCACGGAAATCGGGGCATGGGGTGGCGCCAAGTTCGTGCGCATGATCCAGCGTCACATGAAGCGAAAGGCGAAGTACCCCGACGAGGGACCGGCGATCGGTATGCCCTACGAGGGCATCGACAACCTCCGACCGGAATCGAAGGCGGCAGTGCAGGAATTCCTGTTCATGATGAAAACGCCCGAGATGTAGATCCCCGCCTTCGCTCGACCCACAAGCTCACTGGTCACTAGAATTCTCCGCTCGCGACGAGGTCCAACTATGAAGGCTGGGTTGCTGCCGCTCGCGGTCGAGGTGCTCTTCTTCGCGCTGGCCTTCGTCGGCTCAGGTTGCGCTCACGAGATGCGCGGGGACAACCGAGCCCCCGCCTCGCCCGCGGTGCGCCTCGTGCTCCAGATCACAGTGGACGGCTTGCGGGGCGACTTGCTGCGCCGCTACGGCGATCGCTTCGGCGAGGGCGGCTTCCGCCGTCTGCTGGAGCAGGGCACGGTCTACGCCAACGCCCACTACCAGCACGCGAACACCGAGACCATCGTCGGCCACACGACGCTGGCGACGGGAGCCTTCCCGGCCCAGCACGGGATGATCGGCAACGTCTGGTTCGACCGCGAGGCGGGGGAGCTGGCGTACAACATCGAGGACCCGGAGCATCCAATCCTGCCGACGCGGGAGGACATGGCGGAAGGGGCCCAGGTCGACCCGGCCCAGAAGCAGTCGCGCACGAAGGGCCGTTCCCCCCGGGCGATCCTCGCCTCGACCTTCAGCGACGAGCTCTTCAACCACACCGCGGGGCGCTCGAAGGTGTTCGGCGTCTCGGGAAAGGACCGAAGCGCCGTCTCGATGGCCGGGCACGCGGGAAAGGCCTTCTGGTACTCCACCGACAGCGGCGATTTCGTCACCAGCAGCTATTACTACGACGCCTATCCGGACTGGGCGGCCCGGTGGAACGCGCGCCGCCAGGCCGAGTCCCGAGCGGCCGGCTCCTGGACGCTGCTGAACGACGCCTCGACCTACCTCCTGGGGGCGTCCGACGACCGCCCCTACGAGACGGACCTGAAGGGCTACGGGCGGGTCTTCCCGCACCCGTTCGGCACGCCGAGCGACCGGCTCTTCTCTACCCGCCTTCTGGTGAGCCCGGTGGGCGACCAGCTGACACTCGACTTCGCCAAGGCGCTCGTCACCGGCGAGCAGCTGGGTCGGGATGAGATTCCGGACTACCTGTCGATCAGCTTCTCTTCCGTCGACGCAGTCAACCACTTCTTCGGGCCGTCCAGCCTGGAGAACGAGGACGTCGTGCTGCAGCTGGACCGAACGCTCGCGGATCTCTTCGCCTTCGTCGATCAGGCCGTTGGCCTCGAGCGCACGTTGGTCGTGCTCTCCGCGGATCACGGAATGGCGGAGATGCCGGAAGCCATGGCCGAAGCGGGGTTCCGCGTCGGGCGCCTGGAACCCCAGGACGTGGTCCGTCGCGGCGATGAGGTCGCGCGGAGCCGATTCGGCATCAAGGGGGCGGTTCGCTCCTTCTTCCGTCCGTATCTGTATCTGGACCGCGAGGTGATCGAGGCGGCAGGTTCGGATCCGGACGAGGTGGAGCAGACGATCGCCGCAGCGCTCACCGACATGGACGGCATCGCGCTGGCCGTGGCCCGGAGTGAACTCCCGGCGCTCCAGGAGACGGATCTCGTCGGTCGGGTGCGGCGCAACGCCCACCCCTCCCGGTCCGGCGACATCTACGTCGCACAGGAGCCCTACTGGTTCCTGTACGAGAAGGGGCCGATCGCCGCCATGCACGGCGCCCCCTGGCGCTACGACACCTACGTGCCGATCCTCTTCGCCGGCCCCGGCATCGACGCTCGAACCATCCACCGCCCCGTCCATCCCGTCGACGTCGCGCCGACGCTGTCTGCGTATCTGGGCGTGAAACCGCCTTCGTCTGCAGTCGGCGCACCGCTGACGGAGGTTCTGAGATGAGGAACTCTGGCGGAGGGATTAAAGGGGATTCCCCTGGATGAAGGCCGGAGGCTCGATTCTGCGATACTGGGTCTCCGCATTTCTGGCCTTTGGCCTCTTCTTTGGCGTCCTGGGAGGCTCGGCTCTCGCCGAGGAGGCCCCGCAAGCAGAGGAAGACGAATGGGAAGAGGTGGACGAGATCCCGCTGGCGGAGATCAATCGGCGGCTGGAAAATCCGCCTCCAGATCACCCCGGTGATTCCGAACCCGTTCAATTGACCATCGAACCCACGTGACAAAGGGCTGGAAGGCGCCATTTTCGTGCTACTCGTGGACTCAGAGGTTGTCTCTTGCGAAATAGAATCCGGCGGTGCCTGCTTCTCTTCGCGCTTTTCCTGACTCTCGGTGGCGCAGCGGCCGCCCAGGTCACCTCGCCGGAGCCCTCCAGCGGGTGCTCCATCCCGACGCGTCTGACGCGCGAGCGCCCCGACCCGGACGGCGAGCCCGTCGCGGTGGAGGTTCGGATCTCCCTGATCGACCTGCTGGGCGTGGACGATGCGGCGGAGAGCTTCGGCGTCGATCTCCTGCTCGACCTCCGCTGGAGGGATCCACGCCTCTCGGCCGCGGCGCTGGGCGGTTCCCTGGAGGACTGCAGCTTCGGTCTCGCCGAGGTCTGGCACCCGCGCGTCGGATTCCTGAACCAGCGCCGGGTGGGGCTGCAGCAAATGATCGACGTGGATGTCGACGCGGAGGGATCGGTGCGCGTCGTCGAGCGGACCTCGGCTGATTTCTCCTCGCCCCTCGAGCTGCGCGATTTTCCCTTCGATTCGCAGGAGCTGCGGATCCAGCTGGCGTCCTACGAATACGGCCCGGAGGATGTCTTGTTCGTCGCCGAGGAGGGAGGAAGCCGGCCGGGGGGCGTCTTCCTGGCCGGCTGGACTTTCTCGGGGAATCGGAACGTCTCCGGCCTCCCACCGCTCGTCAGCACAGCGGGAAAATCTACGCGTCTCGATCACGTCATCACGCTCGAGCGCCGGGCGGGCTACCACGTGTGGAGGTTCGTGGTGCCCCTGATCTTCATCGCGCTGATGGCCGCGAGCGTCTTCTGGCTGGATCCCGAGGGCTGGGCCCCGCAGCTCGGAATCGCGAGCGCGTCGGTCTTCACGCTGATGGCGTACCTGATCGGTGTCCGCGAGGGGCTGCCGCGGGTGGCGTACCTCACGCGCATGGACGAGCTGGTGCTCTGCGGGACGGTGCTCGTCTTTCTCGCCCTGGGCGAGGTCATCGTCACCAGCCGCCTGGCGCAGCGCGATCGCGTCCAGCTGGCACGCCGAATCGACCACCACGCCCGCTGGGTCTACCTCTCGCTGTTCGCAATCGCCCTGCTCGGCACGATGGTGTTGTAACACTGCCGGGAGGAAGCGGTCATCGCCGGGTGTCCGAGAGGCACCGCCCTATAGAAGGGGCCGCCCGCCCAAGCGCTTCGGCAGTCCGCCTCACGGCGTACAAGGGATTGGGTGATCCGGCGCAGACGTAGTTGCAGGTGTGCGTGAGGAGGCGATGGATTTGCGCGATCGCTACATCGTCGTCTCGGCGGCGTCCTCCTCCGGGGTCACCGGGCGCAGCAGGATCTCGATGCGGCGGTTCTCTGCGCGTCCCTCGGGCGTGTCGTTGGAGGCCACGGGGAGGGTGTCGCCGAAAGAGAGGGCCCGCAGCCGCACCGGGGCGACCCCCTGGGCCTGGAGCAGCTCGACCACCTCCGCCGCCCGCGCACCCGCAAGCTCCCAGTTGGAGTTGAAGCGATTCCTGAGCCCCGCCCCGATGGGAACGTTGTCGGTGTGTCCACCGACGACGACCTGGAAGGGGAGATCAGCGAGCTCTTCAGCCACTTCCCCGAGCACCTCGCGCCCCTGGTCTCCCAAATCGGTGGAGCCCGTCTCGAACAGGACATCGTGGCGGATCTTGACACGAACCCCGTACTTCATCACCGCGACTTCGACTACCTTGCGGGAGATCTCCGCGTCGAGCGCGAGCACCAACCCTTGGTAGGCGCGCTCCATGTGGTTCATGCGGCGGCCCTGGGCGATGACCTGCTCGTTCACGTTCCCGATCCGGGCACGAAGCGCGGCGAGCTCCTTCTGGAGCTGCTGCTTGTCCTGTACGAGGTCGTCGCGCTCGGCTACGACGGTGTCGTACCTACCCGGGGACACGCAGGCGAGGGCGAGAGCGATGAGAATCACCATCACCGCGAGCAGCGGAAAGCCGACGGGGGGCACGGGGCGGATTTGCATGAGGTCCTCCTAAGATGGTCCTTCCCACCAGAGTGGGACGGGCCCCATCATCTCTATCACAGATCTTAACCCACGAGGAACCCGGGGGTTAGCGGGGATCGGCCCAGGCAAAGGCGGAAGGCGCCGGGCGCAGCTGACACCCGCGCCCGCGCGTCGGTGGGGAGCTTAGACGAGGGATCCCACGACGGGTATCGTGTGCTCCCAACCACAGGAATCCTCCCCGCCGCTGGGGAGGGCCTGCTTCAACCTTGGATTCGAAGGGAAGAACCGTGCACCACTGGACGGCCGTGATGGCGCTTCTTCTGATCAGCATCTCGCCCAGCACGGCGCGCACTGCCGTGATCACGCTGGCGAACGGCGACAAGCTGAGCGCTGAAATCATCGAAGAGACCGATGCCCATGTGGTGCTCGAGCACCCGGTGCTGGGGCGAGTCAAGATGGAACGTTCCCAGCTCCAGGGGCCGGCACCGGAGCCGGCGGGCCTGTTGGGTACGAACTTTCTCAAGGCCTGGAAGCGGCGCTTCGAGCTGGGCATCTCCGGCTCCAGTGGGAACACGAGCGAGCAGGATTTTCGCGCAGCGTTGCTCGCGACGCGCGAGACCGACGAGCTGCGCTGGAGATTCGATTCACGTTACCGTGTCCAGAAAAGCGACCACAAGAGTACGAGCAGCGACTTCACGGCTGCGCTGAGTCGCGACTGGCTGTTCGAGGGATCGCTCTGGTTCACCTTCGCCGCGATCCGGTTCGAGTGGGACCAGTTCAAGGACTGGGACAACCGTGTGATCGGCTCCGGCGGAGTGGGCTACGAGTTCGTGGAGCGCGAGGACTTCACTCTCCGCGGGCGCGCCGGCGCGGGCCTTGCGCGTCGATCGGGCGTCAAAGACGATCTGATTCCCGAAATTCTGCTGGGCCTCGAGTCGAGCTGGCAGATCTCCGCTGCGCAAGAGCTTCGCTGGGCGACCGCCTTCTTTCCCTCGCTCGACGAACTCGGCGAGTACCGCTCCGTGAGCAGCCTGGAGTGGGTGGTCAGCTTGGACGAGGCCGATGGCATCTCGTTCAAGCTCGGCCTCGAGAACGAGTACGAGTCGAACGTCTCGCGCGACACCGAGGCCAACGACCTCAGCTACTACGGAGCCCTTGTGTTCGACTTCTGAAGGCGAGTGTTCCAGGAGAAACGGCGAACCTCGAGCCAGTCGGCATCCAGGCCGATGTCTTCGCAGGCGGCGCAACCTTTCGCTTCTGAGGTCGGCTCGCAGCAGGGGAGGCGAGCACCTCGCCTCCGGGGCACCTGGGAGGCCTTTAGCGCGATGCTCCGGCCGTCCCCCGTTCGTGCGCCTACCGCAATGTCAGATGGTCACATCATCGGTATAATGGGACTCGGACGGTGAACTGGTCACGTCTCTGGGAGGAGCATCATGAAACGACTCGGAGCTGTCATTGCCATGGTCGCGGCCGTCGTCATCATCGGATGCGCATCGCCGCACATGATTACGCTGCTGGACGGATCCACCATCGAATCCAAGGCCGAGCCCGAACTCGACAAGAAGACGGGCTTCTACAAATTCGAGAGCCGTGCGGGCGAGCAGGTCAAGCTGAACAAAGACCAGGTGCACTCCATCACGCGCCTGGACCGTTAGCAGCCTCACGGATAAATCGAACTCGCCGCGCCTTGTCGGGTGCGATCTCCGGGAATTTCGGGTGACGAAGGCTTGGCAAGCGGTGGATTCGCAAGCATTGTTGGGCGCCGAGAACGGAGGGGCTACACTGAGCGTTGGGTGCATGCGTCCAGGACAACGAAAGGACACACCAAATGAGACGGTTCTATGCGACGCTTCTTGCGGCGGTGATTGGCTCGTCCCTGTTGGCCACCGCCAGCCCGGCCAAGCCGGACAAGGTCGATGGCGTCAACGTGCCGTTTGGCCGGATCCCCCAGGAGATCAAGAACAACCGGTATCCCCGGACCTATTTCCCCGGCACCGAAAAGGTGGCCGCGGACGAGATGCGCATCGTCGCACTGGGTACGGGCATGCCGAACCAGTCCCCGAGCAACGTCGCTGCCTCGTTTCTGGTCGAGCTCGGCAATGGCGAGTCCTTCCTGTTCGATATGGGGACGGGATCCACCGACCGACTGGCCGGTCTCGAGGCCGACTATTCCAAGCTTGACACTGTCTTCATCAGCCACCTGCATACCGACCATGCCGGCGACATCGCGGCGCTCTGGGTCGCGGGCTGGTTGAACGGTCGCTACAACCCGCTGCAAGTCTATGGTCCGTCGGGTTCGACTCCTGAGCTCGGGACCAAGGTCCACGTCGACCACATCCGTGAAGCCTGGGCGTGGGACGTGACCTCTCGGGCGGGCACCCTGCCGAATGCCGGTGGCGAGATCGTCGCCCACGAATTCGACTACTCGAAGACCGCCGTCATCTACGACGAGAATGGTGTCAAGGTGACGAGCTTTCCGGCCATCCACATCCGCGACGGCTCCGTCAGCTTCCGCCTGGAGTGGAACGGCCTGATCTTCGTGTTTGGTGGCGACAGCGTTCCGAACAAGTGGTTCGCGAAGGAAGCCAAGGGTGCGGATGTCGTGGTGCACGAGTGCTTCTTCACTCCCGAGCAGTGGATGAAGATCGCGGGCTTTCCCTACAAGCAGGCCTATTGGGTCACCTCACGGATACACACACCACCGCAAGGGTTCGGCAAGCTGATGTCCATGGTGAAGCCTCGCATGGCGGTCGCCTATCACTACTGGAATCACCGAGACATCGAGCTCGAGATCTACGACGGGGTCCGCGAGACCTACGATGGACCATTGACGATGGCCGATGACTTGACCGTCCTGAATGTCACGAAGGACCACATCGAGGTGCGGGAGGTCACATTCAACGAGGACTCCTGGCCGCAGGGGACCAGCAAGGAGTGGGACACGGCGCCTCGCGGCGCGCCGGCCACCGGCTTGATGCAGGACTGGCTGAGAGAAGGCACCCTCGAGGGGATGAATCCCCCGCCCACGCAGCCGATCGACTGACACGAATCGTCTTCGTCCGCTTCGGGCGCTTGCCCGCGGCGCGGAAGGGCCAGCCTGACGTATACTGCGGCTACCCACTCCGGCCGACTCGGAGTGACACAGGAGGATGGAATCATGTCACGACTGTCACGAGTCTGGATCCTGGTGTGCGCAGGCGTTCTGGCGATCACGACGGGGTGTGTGACGCGCGGCAAGTACAACGCGCTCGAAGAGGAACGCAACGCGCTGGAGCAGGAAGTGGACGTCCTGACACTCGAGAGCGACCTGCTCGCCAACGCCGCCGAGGCGCTCGGCGCCGAGCTCGCGTTTCGCGACTGGGAGATCGCACAGCTCGAGAAGGAGCAGGCCGAGCTCGAGGACGAACTCACCACCTGGCTCGTAGCGGGCGCGATCAAGATGCAGCTCCTAAAGGACGGCCTTCACGTCACCCTGTCGCAGGACATCCTGTTCGCTCCGGGGTCGGCGCAGCTCACTGACTCGGGTCGTGAGTTGATCGGGAAGATCGTCGAGGAGTTCGAGCAGATCCCCTACCAGATTGCCGTCCTCGGTTACACGGACAACGTGCCGATCGGGCCAGGCCTCGCAGAGCGCTACCCGTCGAACTGGGAGCTCGCCGCAGCGCGCGCCGCCGCGGTCGTCCGCCTGATGCAGGAGAAGGGCATCAGCGCCGGCCAGATGGTCGCCGTGTCCTTCGGAGAGACTCGACCGATTGCCTCGAACGATACAGCCGACGACCGCGCCCAGAACCGGCGCATCGAGCTCCGCCTGCGACCGATCATTCCCTAGGGCGCGACTCGCCAAGGGGCGCATCAAGAGCCGACGAATTGGAGTACTGCTGACGCCCTGTCTCCCCAATACTGCCGTCCGCCGCGTCTTGCGGGGACGCGGCGGCCCCGTATCCTGTGCCCGATGCGGCGGAGTCTGCTGGCGCGAACCGCCCTCCTGGCAGGGCAGCTGGGTGTCGCCCCCCGGGGACGCGCGATTCGCACGTCGCTACATCTCTGCTGGATCGCGGTCGCACTCGCCTGCCCGATCGGCTGTGCGCTCCTCCATGCCCGCAGCCAGGTCTCCCGCATCGAGGAGGCGCGGATCATCAGAGGCGGCGTCGCGGGGAGCCAGGGCGCTTCGGTGGTGGTCGTGGCGCTCGAACAGCCCGAGCAGCGCATCACCGACTTCTTCGTTCTGGACGGAGACGGTGAATACACGCTCCTCGTCGCCCCCGGCCGCTATCGAGTGCTCGCCTTTGCCGACCGGAACGGAGACCGAATCCACCAACTCGACGAGCCCGCGGCTTACCTGAAGGCTCCGCCGGTCCTCGAGATCGGCGATCGCGTCCTGAATGCGGGCTTCGGCGTGACGCTGCCGGCTTCCCCCGGCGATCCGCCGGGCGCATCCATCGATCTCGCCGACCCGGACCTCGATGCGAACGTCGGTTTCGGCAGAACCTCACCCGGTGCGGTGGTGCCGCTCTCGGATGCGCGTTTCGCGCGCGCGAACGGCGAGAAGGGCCTCTGGAGACCCGCCGACTTCCTGCAGGAACCCGGAGGTGGGCTCTTCTTCCTCGAACCCTACGACGACGACCGCACACCCGTGGTGTTCGTCCACGGCGCCGCCGGCACCCCTCGCGACTTTGCCTTCCTCATCGATCGGCTGGATCGGCAGCGCTTCCAGGCCTGGGCCGCGCATTACCCTTCGGCCCTTCGGCTGGAGCCCGTGGCCGATTACCTGAATCTCGCGCTGCGAACTCTGCGCGCCCGACTCGGCTTCGAGCGGGTCTTCGTGGTTGCTCACAGCATGGGTGGGCTCGTGGTCCGCGCCTTCCTGAACGAGTTCATCGCGCCGGCGGACGAGGACTGGGTGCCCGTGTTCGTTAGCATCTCGACGCCCTGGCAGGGCCACGCCGCAGCCGAGACCGGGGTGCGGCGCTCACCGGTGGTCCTCCCCTCGTGGCGCGACATGGCGCCCTCGAGCGTCTTCATCCGCACCCTGTTCGAAACGCCACTGTCGGCCACTGTGGAGTTCCACCTCTTCTTCGGCTTCGAGGGCAACCGCCGGTTCCGGAGCACCGGAGGAATCAACGACGGCGTGGTCTCCGTCGCCAGCCAACTCGCTCCGGAGGCGCAGCGCGATGCGCGCCGGCTCTACGGATTCGCCTCGAACCACACCGATATCCTGCGCAGCCCGGAGGTCTCCAGGACCCTCAACGCCCTGCTCGCAGTGGGCGACAAAGAGCGCTAGCCGCATTTGTCACCGAGTCGCGTAGCGGCGCCCCATCGAGGCATCGAGAATGAACGAATCCAACGACTCTAGGCCCGCGTCTACATGAGCCTTTCATCGTCCTTCTCCTTCCGCCCTCGTTTCGTGATAGAGTCGAGGAGTGGCTTCGGTTCGAGAACTCGTCGACTCCTGGATTCCTTGCCCTGATACCCACCAGTCGAGACCGTCAATGAAGACAGCTACCCTTCGAACTGGGAGCTCGCCGGGGCGCGCGCCGCCGCGGTCGTCCGAATCATGCAGGAGAGGGGCATCAGCGCCAGCCAGATGTTCGCCGTGTCCTTCGGAGAGACTCGGCCGATTGCCTCGAACGATACAGCCGACGGCCGCGCCCAGAACCGACGCATCGAGCTCCGCCTGCGACCCATCGTTCCCTAGAACGCGCCCCGCCAAGAGGCGCATCTCGAACCCCTGAGTCCCGTGAAGCAGGACGCGGTGGCCGTGAAGCCGAAGCTCGAAGAAACCGGGGAGATGAGCAGTTGAAGCGCCGGGGCGCCTGGCTCCCGCTTGTCGCCGCCCTCGCCGGAGTCGTCGCCTGTGCCCACCCCGTCCAGCGGCGGGACTGGTCGGCCTACCAGGGGCCGGGAGCCGCCTACTTCCACCAGGAGGAGATCGAGCCGCCCGACTTCCCGGACCCGCTGGAGCCCTGGAATCGGGGCGTTGGCGTGCTCAATCACGGCTTCGTGGTCGGACTCGTGACGCCTCTGGCGCGCGCGTATCACCTCATCACGCCGAAGGTCGTTCGTCAGCGGATCCAGAAGTTCGCCGCCAACCTGACCTATCCGAGGCGCCTCCTGGCCAATGCCCTCCAGGGGAGCTTTCGGGAGGCGGGGGACGAAACTCTGAGGTTCGGGATCAACAGCACCGTGGGAGTGCTCGGCTTCTTCGACCCGGCGAGCCACTGGGGAATCGAAGCGGCCGAGGAGGATTTCGGACAGACCTTCGCGAAGTGGGGCTGGCGTCCCTCCACCTACCTCGTCCTCCCGATCTTCGGCCCCAGCACGGTGCGCGACTCGGTGGGCCTGATTCCGGACAACCTCACCAACCCCGCCACCTACTTCTTCCCCGCTGGCCCGATTCTCACCTTCAACGAACTGTCCGAGTACGTCGACTTCTACAAGCGCTTCACGAGCAGCAACTACGACGCTTATCAAATCGCGCGGCTAGCCTGGCTGCTGAGTCGCGAGGAGCAAGTCGCCGACTACGAGTATGAGGTCGAGAGCACGGCGGCCGTGCAGACGCTCCAGTCCCTCTTCCTGACCTATCGGGATCCCAAGTGGCCCAGGCGGATGAAGACGGGGAAGCTGCGGGTGCCCGTTACCCAGAAGGAGCTGCCGTACAGCTTCAAGATGCAGGAGGATCCCGCGCCCCTTCTCTTCATCATCCCCGGCCTGGGCGCCCACCGCCTGGGAGACAGTCCGCTGGCGTTGGCGGAGATGGCATGGGAGCACGGATTCTCCGTGGCGATGATCAGCAGCTCCATGAACTTCGAGTTCATGGAAGCGGGTGCCAGCGTCCCGGTACCCGGCTACGCGCCGGTGGACGCCCGCGACGCGCACCGGGTGCTCGACGCGATCTACCGCGAGCTCGACGAGCAGCACCCGGAGCGCATCACCTCGAAGGCGCTGATGGGCTACTCCCTTGGGGCATTCCACACCTTCTACATCGCGGCTGCCGAACGCGATCCCGAGAACGAGCTGATCGAATTCGATCGCTACGTGACCCTCGACGCGCCCGTTCGTCTCATGCACGGCGTGGAGCAGCTCGACCGCTACTACAACGCCCCCCTCGCCTTCCCACCCGACGACAGGATGCGGCGGATCCGGGCGATCCTACAGAAGGCCGTCGATGTGGGGCGCAGCGATTTCGCCAGCGAGGAGGACTTCGCCCGGATCGACTCAGCGGACCTGGGCCAGGCCGACCTCACGCCGGAGCAGGAACTCCCGTTCAGCAACATCGAGGCGGAGTTCCTGATCGGCCTCTCCTTCCGGGTCACCCTGGAGAGCATCATTTACGCCAGCCAGGAGCGCGAGGACCTCGGAGTGCTTCGGACCGAGCGCGGGTGGTTCCGCCGAGGGAGCGCCTACCAGGAGATCTCCGACTACTCGTTCTCCGAGTACATCTACGCCTTCGTGCTTCCCTACTACCGGGATCACCTCGGTCGGGTGTCCAGCGCGGACCAACTCGTCGCCATGAACGATCTGAGGTCGATCGCCGACGGCCTCCGCGGACAGGAGAAGATCCGCCACTTCGCCAACCACAACGATTTCCTCACCACCGATGAGGACGTGGCGTGGCTGGCGAACCTGCTGGGTGAGGAATACGTCCGCTTCTTCCCCACCGGGGGGCACCTGGGCGGCCTCTACAAGCCCGAGGTGCAGGACGAGGTGATGCGAGCGCTCGTCGACCTCGTCCCGTAAGAGTAAGGGGCACGCGTGGAGTGAAGTCCGCGCCGCAGAATCAAGCTGTTGCACCGGACGGCCGAACCGCCGCGCGACGGGAGTCCAGGCCTCCCTACCAGCTGCCCCAGTTGCTCCAGGGAAGCTTCTTCCAGTTCACGTTGAAGGTCAGGAAGAAGATGTCGTTGTCCTCGTAGTCACCCTTGACGAAGTCGCTGCGGACCTTCGACCGGCCCAGATCGGCCCAGACGAACGACATGCCGAATCTGGTGTTCTCACTCTTGTCGTAGAGCGCACCCACGGCGTAGCGGATCTGGCGGTCGATCGGGAAGGCGGTGATCCGGTCGTAAATGCTGAGGGGCGAGGTGTCGTAGGTGATCCCGCCTTGGAGGAGCCAGGCGTCGCTGAGTCGGTAGTGCACGCCGAGGCCCGCCTTCCAGGTGTCTTTGAAGTTGAGCGGGAACTCGGCGCCTGGGACGTCGGCCTCCACCGAGGCCGGCACGCTCTCGGCGGTGCTCCAGTCCTCCCACGCGCCGGTCGCGAGCAGAGCGACCCGGTCCGTGACGTCCCAATAGAGGTCCGCGCGCACGAACTGCGCCAGGGGCTGGTCGAGCTCGATGCCCACCTCGAGGCCGGGCGGACTGATGTCGATGTCGCCGTCCAGATTGAGCTTGGTCTCCGACATGTAGGTGACGCCGAGGCGTAGCCGCTCCGACGGCTCCACCAGGACCCCGACGAACCCGGCCACCGCGAAGTCGTCCATGTCACTCATCTCGACCTTGCCCTCGCTCCCACCGGGGGTAAGCGGCGGGACGCGCAGGTCATAGTCCATCGTCGCGTAGGTGATCTTCGGCCCAGCGCCGACCGAGAGCCAGTCCGTGACGCGGTAGGCGACGCTCGGGACCAGCGAAAAGGTGATGAACGAAGCCTTCGTGATCTCGTAGCGGCCGACCCAGTCGTTGTCCGGGTCGAGGACCGAGCCCGAGATCGAGAACAAGGCCGCGCCGAGGCGCCAGCGGTCCGAGAGCCTGTGGACGTATTGCGAGCTGAAGAGCGGGGCGACACCCCCCTGGTTCCCGCCGTCCCCCCCAGGGAAGGGCGTGTCGGCGTCGGGGTCGAACTCGATGTCCGCATACACCAACCCGCCGCCCAGCATGACCTGGTGCCGGTCCAGGCGCGTCATTCCCGCCGGGTTGTGCAAGGCGGTGGACGCGTCGTCGGCGCGAGCACCGGCTCCTGCGCCAGCGGTCCCCATGCTGGATGTCGCGAACTCGTTCCCGTAGAGCCCGCCCGCGGCGGAAGGACTTGCCACCGCCATGACCGCGAGTGCGGCCCACGTCCGGGCGACGCTCCTATCCCTCATCGGACTCCCCCTTCTCATTCTTCGCAGCCTCTTTCAGCGCATAGTAAAGGCCCATGCTTCTGGCAAGGCCCATTGTGCCGCAACGCGGCAGAAACCCCACACGACGCTCGATCGGGCTGTAGCTTGTGAGCGGATCCTGCTGGTTGATAGGATAGTCTGGGCGCACCGGTGCGCGACATCACCATCGGGAGGGATCAAGGGGGGCAACACCCTTTGATTGCTCCACCACGTGGTCAGGAGACGGAAATGAACGAGATGAGGCGCTTCAGTTTCCTCCTTCTGGGGATCTTGCTCCTGGCGGTTCCGGGTTGGAACAGCGCAGCTGCCAGGCCCAACATCCTGCTCGTCGTCGTCGACGACATGGGCTACTCCGACGTGGGCGCATTCGGCGGCGAGATCAGCACGCCAAATATCGACGCGCTTGCGCAATCCGGACTCCGCGGAACGAGTTTCTACGTCTCACCCAGTTGCGCCCCAACGCGAGCGATGTTGATGAGCGGGGCGGACAATCACGTGGCCGGGTTGGGCAATCAGAAGGAAGCCCTCGCAGAGAACCAGAAGGGCAAGCCGGGTTACGAAGGTCATCTCAACAATCGGGTGGTGACCTTCGCCTCGCTCCTGCGTGACGCCGGGTATCACACGTACATGACCGGAAAGTGGCATCTGGGCGAGGAAATCGAGAACGACCCGTTCAACCGCGGTTTCGAGAAGGCCTTCACCCTCCTGCAGGGCGGCGCCAGCCACTTCGGTGACGAGTGGATGATGTCCGCGAATTACACACCCATCTATCGCGAAAATGGCAAACGGGTTCATGTGCCCTACGACTTCTTCTCCAGCGAGTTCTACACCGACAAGCTGATCGAGTACATCGACAGCGCGGAAGACGGGAAGCCTTTCTTCGCGTACCTGGCCTTTACGGCGGTGCACGATCCGCTTCATCTTCCGGATGAATGGCTGGACAAGTACAAGGGGCGCTACGACGCGGGCTACGAGGCACTGCGCACGGAGCGCCTGAAGCGCATGAAAGAGCTCGGCATCGTGCCCAAGGACACCGAGCTCTCGCTTCCGCTACCGATGATTCCCAAGTGGGATTCACTCGATGACGGGCAGAAACGGGTCATGGCCAGGAGGATGGAGCTGCACGCTGGCATGGTCGAGAACATGGATCATCATCTGGGCCGGCTCTTTGCTCACCTGAAGAAGAAGGGCATCTACGACGACACGCTGATCATCTTCTTCTCCGACAACGGCGCCAGCCCGATAGAATTCCACAATTATCCTGACACGACCTCGGAATGGATCGAACGCAACTCCGATAACCGCTTCGAGAACATGGGGCGCCGGGGCTCGCGCATCGGCATTGGCATCGCCTGGGCGCTGGCCAGCAGCACGCCCCTGCGATACTTCAAGGGATTCCATGCGGAAGGGGGGATCCGCGTGCCATTGATCGTCGCCGGCCCGGGTGTGGCGCGAGCCGGGCAGATCGATCCCGCCTTCACCCATGTCATGGACATCGCGCCCACACTGCTCGAGGTGGCCGGGGCCTCTCACCCCTACCCCGACAAGTACAAGGGGCGGGAGGTGCAGCCGCTGGGCGGCAAGTCCATGGCGTCCTTCCTCGCAGGGAAGATCGATGTCGTGCGCGAGGACGGTGAAGCGGTCGCCTGGGAGTCGATCGGCTGGCGTGCCGTGCGCCAGGGCCGCTGGAAGGCGACCTGGTTCGCCAGCCCGTTCGGGCCCGACGACTGGCAGCTGTTCGATCTGGCCTCTGACCTGACCGAACGCAATGATCTCGCTGACGAGAACAAGGAGAAGCTCGACGAGCTGATCCTGCTCTGGGAGGACTACGCGGACGAGTTCGGGGTCATCATGCCGACGACGGTCATCAGGATGGACGACTGACAGGGCCCGGACCGGCCGGAAAGGAGCGCGCCCTTGAACATCCAGATCCGAGCTTACGTGCCCCGAGTGCTCTCGCCTATTTTGCGCGGTAGAGCTTCGAAGGCCTTGGCCATGATAGGGGGGAACCCATCCGTTTTGCCCGCTTCCCCGCGGGAGTTTCTGCGCAGGCACGCCGCCTGGCAGCAGCGAGCGCCACGATACCTTGACAGGAGCGCTCGGTCGTGGCAAACGCTTTCCATCAGGCGATTCGTCACAAGGACCCGCTCATGAGCCGATCCTTCGCTTCCGTCCTGGTCTGCATTGCCTTCGCCCCGGGCTGCGCGTCTCAGTCCGGGTGGACCCCGACCGTCGACACCTACGGAAATTCGAGAGCCCAGTACCTGAGCCAGGACCTGGCGGAGTGCAAGACGCTGGCCGAGCAAGCTTCCGGTGGAACGGCCTCGGAGGCGGGAAAGGGCGCAGCGGTAGGTGGCCTGCTCGGAGCAGCCACCGGCGCCGCCATCGGTGCGGCCTTCGGCAGCGCGGGCCGCGGTGCAGCGGTGGGTGCCACCGTCGGTGGCGTCGGCGGCGGCAGGCGGAAGGCGAGCCAGGCCGAGGCCACCTACAAGCGCGCGTACAGCAACTGCATGCGCGGGCGCGGCCACAACGTCATCGACTAGTCGCCCCCCGTGGGAGGATGCGAAGTGCAAGCCCGATTCTGCGTATTCGTCGCCTCGCTGCTCGCCGTGTCCGTCGTTGGTGTACCCGCATCGGGCGGCGAGGGAGAGCCCCTCGAAGCCACTCTCCGCCAGGTCGTGGAAGACCATCTGGCGGCTTACGACCGGGAGGACGCCGCCGCGGCGCTGAAGCTGATCCACACCCAATCTCCGGAGTACGCCAAGACCAAGAAGGCGATCGCGGAACAGTTCCGGGATCAGGAAGCGACGACGGAGCTCGTCGCGTTTCGCTACATCGGGCACGACGACGAGTTCGCCGTCGCCCGGGTCAAGATGAGGACGGTGGCGCCTGGCGACGCGGCCTTTGCGGACAACGTCGTCGACAGCATCACGCTCTTCCACCAGGAGGCCGGTGTGTGGAAGTACTGGAGCGACTACGTGCTGGGCGTGGAGATCGTCGAGTAGCCCCATCGCCCGGGGACGGTCCGCTATCTGGGGCGGTAGAGCTTCGACGGCCGTGGCCACGATCTAAGGCGAACCCACCCGTTTTGCCCACTTACCCGCGGGTGTCTTCGTCCGACAGGCCTTCCTCAGTCGCCATACACCTCGGTCGTGAAGCGGCGGTAGAAGAAGAGGATCACCTCGAGCCGGTAGTCGATGTGCTCCACACGCGTAATACCGCCGTTCTTGGCCGCAGTCTTGTCCGAGGCGTCTCCCCATCCGATCAGGTCGAGGCCGGCAAACAGGCCCCTGACGGGAATCGGCGGCAGGCCGATCTGGCGCGACGTGGCGACCCCCTTCTTCGACCCGAAACCGGTCGGGCCGGACGTGAGCGGGGCCTTGAAGTCGCTGTAGAAGAAGCCCACCGGAGGGATCACTGGGGTCCGGTGAGGTGCCACCGCCCGGTGGGCCAGGTCCGGCCGCGTGGAGACTGCGCAGCCCGCCAGGACGCATGCTCCCAGGAGCGCTGCCATGAAACCTGCGATGCGCACGGCTCAGTTCCCGTAGGCGACGGTGGTGTAGCGCTGGTAGATCCCGAGCAAGTTGTAGAACTCGTAGTCGACTCGCTTGACCTGGGAGATGCCCCCATTCTTCGCGGCGGCCCGGACGCCAGCGTCCCCGGTGGAGATGAGGCCCAAGAAGCATTCCACGCTGGATTCACCGCGTCGGCTCCCGAAGTCGCCACCGCCAAGGGTGAGCGGAGCATCGAGGTCCGTATAGATGACTCCGAGCGGTGGCACCACGGGGGCGCCGACGCAGCCCACCGCGCCAAGGGCGAGCAGGAAGGAAGCTACCAGGGCCGCGGTCATCTTCATTGCGTTCTCCCTTTGATCGCGCTGCGCAGAGCACCCTCGGCCCCGTGCGAGCGCATCGACCGTAACATCGCAGGCAGCCCATTGTCTATGTAGAAATTACCGACCTCTCTGGCCTTTGCCTTCCGAGAACCTCGTCTGACCTGGAATCATTGAGGATTCCCCCCACCTGGGCCAAGCTGCTTCGGCGATGATCCCTGCCCTTCTGGCCGGTCTCGCCGATCAGAAATCGAGGCGCAGGGCCAGGCCCGCGCCTTGGGGGACGACCTGCCACCGGTGCGAGGCCCGGCTGGGACCGATCCGGAACCGCCGCACGTAGTCTTCGATGTTGCGTCTCGGGGCGGTGGGCTCGGTCCAGAACTGCGCTTCGCCGCCCAGCAGCACCTGAGCACCGGTGAGGAAGGCGGGACTCTTGCGATCGCCCGAAGCCAGGACGATGCCCGTGGCCGCAGCCGCGACCGCGGCGTTGCCCACATGGGCCTTCCAGTCGAGCTGCGCCGTGGCGCGCTCCGCGTCGTACTCGAGCAGCTCCTGCGCTTTCTCGAGCCTGGCGAGCTTCTCCTCGTGGGTGCGATCCGGGAGGTCGCGAATCGGGTCCGCCCCGAACCGGGCGCGCATGGGAAGGAAGTGCTGGTAGGCAAAGCCGCCGAGCGACAGCACGACGGTCACGATGCCCGCGGCCCGCTCGGAGCCGTCGTCGGCCGCGGCTACCTCGGCGGTTCCCGTGGCGACGCCGACGCCGTTCGCGATCCACCAGCCCAGGTTCCAGAGCTGTGCGTGGCGGCGCGAGCCCTCGAGCCGCTCCTCGATGAAGGCAATGCGGGCCTCGATCTCCGCGCCCGGGAGCGACGGGTCGGGCGGTGGCAGACGCGGAATCACGGGTGCCGCGCATGCTCCCAGCGCGATCGTTCCGATCAAGGCTGTGACGATCGAGAAGGGGCGTTCGCGGGGCATCGCGCCTCTCCACCCATGAGCGCATGGGAGCGTAGATGATCCAGCGGGCGGATGGTAGATTCTCCGTCCATCCGACTCGCTTAGCCCGCGACCGCTCCTGACACGGCGCGGGAGATGCTGGCTTTCGAGGAGGGCGCCGAGCCGTAGCACTGCGCCACTTCAGGGAGGACGATGACCCGCAGCATACTGGAGCTGGTTGAAGAGCACTCCGGCGAGAACTTCGATCTCCACGAGCGCTACATGAACGCGCAGATGGTCAAGGTGCTCAAGACCATCGGCTTCGACCGCCATTATGTGAGGGCCAGCGGGCCCTACCTGTACGACGACCGGGGCGAGCAGTATCTGGACCTCCTGAGCGGCTACGGCGTCTTCGCCGTGGGGCGCAACCATCCGGCGGTGGTGAGGGTGCTGCGGGAGGTGCTCGAGGCCGAGCTGCCGAGCATGGTGCAGATGGACGTATCGCTGCTCTCGGGAATCCTGGCCGAGCGCTTCCTCGCCGACGTTCCGGGTGGGCTGGAGAAGGTCGTGTTCACCAACTCGGGCGCCGAGGCGGTGGAGGCCGCGATCAAGTTCGCTCGCTACGCCACCGGCCGCCCCGGGATCGTGTACTGCGACCACGCCTTCCACGGCCTCACGCTGGGGTCGCTCTCGCTGAACGGCGAGGACATCTTTCGCGCGGGTTTCGGTCCACTACTGCCGGATACGCACCGCATCGCCTTCGACGACCTCGGGGCCCTCGAGCGCGTGCTTGCGACGCACGAGGTCGCAGCCTTCGTCGTCGAACCCATTCAGGGACACGGGGTAAACGTCCCGACCCGCGACTACCTACCCGAGGCCGCGCGCCTGTGCCGCAAGCACGGTGCCCTCTTCGTGGCCGACGAGATACAGACCGGCCTGGGCCGCACCGGCAAGCTCTGGGCCGTCGAACACTGGGGCGTCGAGCCCGACGTGCTGCTCTCGGCGAAGGCCCTCTCCGGCGGCTTCGTGCCCGTGGGCGCGGTAGCGATGCGCAAGCAGATCTTCGACGCGGTCTTCAGCAACATGGTGCGGGCGCCGATCCACGGCTCCACCTTCTCCAAGAACAACCTCGCCATGGCAGCCGGCATCGCCACCCTGGACGTGATCCGGGAGGAGAAGCTGGTCGAGAACGCGGCCCGGGTGGGCGAGGGCATCCTCGGCGAGCTGCGGGCGCTGGTCGGCCGCTATGCCTTCTTGAAGGAAGTGCGGGGCATGGGCATGATGCAGGCCCTCGAGTTCGCTTCGCCGGACCGCCTCAAGCACAGATCCGCCTGGAAGCTGCTCGATGCAGCGCAGAAGGGACTCTTCTCCCAGCTCATCACGGTGCCGCTCTTCCAGAAGCACCACATTCTCTCGCAGACCGCGGGCCACGACTCGGCGACCGTGAAGTTCCTTCCCCCGCTCACCATCGGCGACGCGGATCGGAAGTGGATCGTGCGCGCGGTGGAGGAGGTCGTCGCGGACACGGAGAACATCGGGGGCGCCATCTGGGAGCTGGGCCGGAGCCTGGCCAGCGCGGCGATCCGCACCAAGGTGGGGCGCTAGCCATGGCGAAGGTCTACGTGACCGGCGGCAACGGGTTCATCGGCTCGCGGATCGTGCGCGAGCTCGCGGACCGCGGATACCAGGTGTCGGCGCTGGTAGGCGCCGACGTGGACGACGGGAATCTCGAGGGAATCGACGTCGACGTCCGTCCGCTCGACTTGACGGACGAGCGAAGCATCGAGCAGGCACTCGAGGGTGGCGAGCTGCTCGTGCACAGCGCGGCCTGCTACAGCTTCTGGGAGCGCGACCCCGAGTACATCTACCGCGTGAACGTACAGGGGACGCGCAACGTGCTTCGCGCGGCGGCCCGGCACGGCTACCGCAAGGTCGTCTACACGAGCAGCGCATCCACCCTGACCCCCGCGATCGTTGGAGAGCCCGGCACCGAGGAGGTTCTCTTCGACGCGCGCCGCTTCGAGGGCCACTACAAGACCTCGAAGCTGATTGCCGAAATGGCGGTGCTGCGCGAACTGGCGAGGGGCCTCCCCGCGGTGATCGTGCATCCGACCACCGTGATCGGCGCCGGCGACAGGCGTCCGACGCCCACCGGTCGGATCATCGTCCACTTCATCAACGGCCGCATGAAGGCCTACGCCGACACGGTCCTCAGCATCGTCGACGTCGTAGACGTCGCCGAAGGCCACGTACTCGCCCTGGAGCGGGGCCAGATCGGGCACCAATACATCCTCGGCGGCGAGAACTGCAGCATGAGCCAGGTAACGCAGCTGCTCTCGGAGCTCACCGGCATCCCGGCGCCGCGGGTAGCGATTCCATCGGGGGTACTGCTCGGGCTCGGTCGGATCAACGAGTTCATCGCGAACCAGATCAGCCATCGCGCGCCGCTCATCGACGTGGAGTCGACGCTGCACGCGCGGGTGAACCGCGCCTTCAGCTCTGCCAAGGCGGAGAAGGAGCTCGGCTACCGGCCGAGCCAGGCACGCGTCGCCCTGGCGAAGGCAACGCAGTGGTTCGTGCAGAACGGCTACTGCAAGGCGAGGTACCGCCGCCGCATCGAAGCCCACGGCGCGCTCACGGCGACCCTGACGCGGTAGAGGCGGGCGCGCTCCCGCCCCCGAGGCGGGTCCGCGCCACCACCACCGGCAGCACCAGCAGGTTGCAAACGACGATCCAGGCGATTCCCAGCGCCAGGAGCTGGCCGAGGCTCGCCATGCCCCGGTGCGTCGTGAAGCCGAGGGTGCCGAAGCTTGCGATGGTGGTGAGGGCGGAGAGGAGCACCGCGCGGGCGGTGCTGGTGCGGAGCAGGTTGCCGCCGGGAAGGGTCTCGTAGCGGAGGCGGTGCACCAGGTGGATGCCCGTGTCGACGCCCATTCCGAGCAAGAGCGGAATCACGATCACGTTGGCGAAGTTGAACGGGACGTCGAGGAGAACGCTGGAGGCGACAGTGAAGACGGAGGCCAGCGCCAACGGGAGGGCCACCAGGGCGGCGTCGAGAAGCTTCCGCCACACCAGGAGCAGCGAGAGGCCGACCAGCACGGACGCGATTGCGAGTGCCTGCCGGAACGCCCGCACCACGATGCGTCCGGACTCGTGTATCACGATGCCCTCGCCGAATGCTCGCGGCGCGAGCGCGGTCACGGACTCGACGTAGCGCGCCAGGGCGGCGTTGTCGTTCAGATCTTCGCTCGGAAAGACCTCGACGCGCACGCGTCCGTCGGGGGCGACCGTCTGGCGACGCAGTTGGGCGGGAAGGTCCGACGCCTCGACCGGTCCCGCCCGAAGCGAGCGGCGCAGGACGCGGAGCTGACCGGGAAAGGTATCCAGGAGCGAGGCCTCGAGGGCCGCGATTTTGGAGGCCGCGAGCGCGGCGTCGCCGGCCTCTTCGCCGAAGGCGGCCAGCGCGCTGCGCAGGCGGGCGGCAGCGCCGGCGAGGTCCTGCTCCACTGGTGCCCCGGCCAGCGCGGCCAGCTTCGACTCCAGCGCGCGCAGCGCCGCCAGCTGTTCGGCGGTCGTGGGGGCCGGGCGGGCCTCGCGGGGCTCGAGCGTCGGGAGCAGCAGGAACCCGGCCTCGTCCAGGATCGCCAGCTTCTCTTGCTGGGCGGCGGGCACGTAGTCGCTCAGGGTGAGCGTGCGGTCGACGGTCGGGAGCGCCGCGAGCGAGGTGGCGATCCGATCGGCTTCCGCCCGGTCCGCTGTGAGTGCGTTCACGTTCCATGGGAAGGCCATCCCGTCGGCCAGCAGGTCATCGAGGGTTTGCACGGATTCGGTCGCTGGGTCGCGCACGCGGAGCGGGCTGAGGTCGAAGTGGACGCGAGGCAGCAGAAAGAGGGCGCCCACCGTGACGAGCGCCGTAAGGGTCGCGATGGCGCGTGCGTGGTGGATCGGAAGCGCGAGAAACGCTCCCCACACGGCGGGCGGCGGACGAGGCGCGTTCGGAGGCGCGGGCGGACGCCCCAGCACCAGCAGGGCCGGAAGCAGCGTCAGGTTCAAGAACAAGCTGATGAACATGCCGGTGCCGGCAATGGCGCCGAGCTCCGCGATCCCGACGAAGTCCGTGGGGATGAAGGCGTAGAAGGCGACGGCGGTCGTGAACGAGCAAACGACGAGCGAGCCCCCGACGCTGCTCGCGGCCTGCCGCAGCGCGTCCTCGCGCGCTTCACCGCGAGCCAGGATCTCGCGGTAGCGCACGCCCAGGTGGATACCGAAATCCACGGAGAGCCCGATGAAGAGCACCGCGAAAGCCACCGAGATGAGGTTCAGGTGGCCGATCGCCAGGGCCGCGAACCCGGTGGTCCAGGCCAGGCCTACGAGCAAGCAGGCGAGGATGGCGAGCACGAGCCGCGTCGAGCGAAGCCCCGTCGCCAGTACCAGCGAGACCAGGACGAAGGATGCCACGCCGGCCAGGCTGGACTGGGCGGTCACGTGCCGCGACTCCTCGTACGAGAGCGGGAAGAGCCCCGTCAGGCGCACCCGTACCCCGCGATGCCGGTCGAGACCCAGCTCGGTCACTGCGGCGCGCAGCGCCTCGAGCGTCTCCGCCGCGGGCTCGAGCCGGCCGTAGTCGACCACGGGCTGGACCAGGATCAGGCGGCGCAGATCAGCGGGCTCAGGCGAGCGCCCGAGCATCAGCTCCGCCCATGAGAGGTCCCTCGTGTTCCCAGCCAGAAGCGCCTCCACGGAGGCGCTCACGCGGTCCAGGACGGAGGCCAGTTCCAAGCGCTGCAGTTCTCCGCGCTCCGCCGCCTCGGCCGCGTCCCCAAGAAGCCCAAAGAAGCCGCGCAGTGTGCCGTCCCGCGCCAGGGTCCCCAGATAGGGCTGCATTTCGACCAGCCGGTCCGCCAGGTCGGCCAGATCCGAGGTCTCGAGGTAGAGGAGGCCGTGGGTCTCGAAGAATGGTCCCCCCCCAGGCTGGTAGACCGTGGGGAAGTGCTCGGGGTCCTCGAGGAGCCGCTTGCGGAGCGCCTCGGCCGCGTCGTGGGCCAGGTCCGCGTTGGCGCCGTCCACCACGACGAGGATCGGATCTACCAGCGCCGGGAAGGCCTCCTTGAAGTCCCTGCGCAGCTCGGCGTAGCTGACACTCTTGGAGAAGAGCGCGTCCTCGTTGGAATCGAGTCCGAGGTGGGGGAGTGCCCAGGCGACCAGCGCGACGCTGGTCGCCGCGCAGAGCACCACCACCGCGCGCGGCCGACGCAGCACGCGGTCCACCCAGGCGGCTGCGAGATCTCCCAGGCGCTCGTCGAGGACGCGATACCGCGAAGTCTGACTCATCGGACTCACCGGACAGCTTCGCTCAGCCGAGGTCAGCTTCCAAGGACACGCCCACGCCGAGGGAGCCTACTCCGCGGATTCCTTCCCGGGCTCCCTGAAATCCTCCAGGTCGGTACGGAGGAAGGGGCCGATAACGGTCGGGAACCACAAGTTCTTGAAGAAACGACTGGCGCGGGCGTCGGGTACGGCATACGCGAGCCGGCCGGATTCGTCCCAAACCTGGAGGCCGAGCTGAACCCTACCGGTCATCGTCGTGGACTTGTAGACGGAGATGTCACCGAAGGCAACGGGAGATCCCGGCACGAAGAGAGGGATGCCGATCAACATCATCGCGAGATCGGTTCCTGCGAAGGCCACGGTGGCCTCGAGTGTCCCCTGGCTCCGTTCCGGATCGCGGACCACCTGGAACCCCTTGGCGAGCAGTCGCTCCGCCAGGGCGGCTCGAACCCACTCGAAATCTGTTCCACTGGGAGCGCTCACCTTCAAGAAGTAGCTTCGCGACTGCTCGATGCCGCTCAAGTCGAGCTCGGCCACGCACGCGCGCACGGCGGCGCTGGTCACCTGCTGATCGATCGCGGATCGCTCAGCGGGTCGGTTGACCGGGGAGAAGCAGCCGACGCCAACCCACAGCAAAGCAAGAACCACATTGGTACGAAACACGCACGGGAATCGCATCGGCGTTACCTTTCTCCCTCGTGCCTCTCGCGGAGTCAGACCTCAGAGCGAGGAGGCCGGTGATTGTATGTCTTCAAAGGGCTATTCGCTCCCCATCGGGCCTGCAAAACGCGCTAAGAATTCCCGGGGGTCCGCGTTCCGGGATGTCGCGGCGGGTGCCCAGGAGGAATCCATGGCGAACAGAGATCTCCGCGGTGTGTCGTTCGGGTCGGCGCTAGCCCCCGCCCTGGCGCTGCTCCTGGTCTGCGGGTGCTTTGACCAGAACCGGATCGCTCCGCTCTACGACTGGGTCGTGCCCACGCGGATGCCCGACCCGATCTACGAGGAGCTCTTTCCCTACTACGTCGAGATCTGCGCGGTGAGCCAGTACCGCCCCAAGCAGGGCAACGTGGGCGGCGCGCCCGGCCACGCAGTCATGTACCTGAAGGGCGCTTGCCGCGACGCGAGCGCGGCGTATCCGCGCCTCGAGCCCTGCGAGCGGGTCTCGACGTCGCGCGCGGACCCCGAGCACGGCGTCGGGATCAGCGTGAATCGCTGGTTCAAGAAGGTGAACTGGATCGCCACACCGGGCAAGGAGCTCTTCTACGACGGCGACCTGGCTCCCTACGAGACGCTCACCCGCGCCCACTGGGAGGCGACGGGGCAGCGGGCGCTGGCGCTCGGCCTCTACCGAGGGGCCGCGCTGCATGACTACCCCGCGGAGGGAGAGCGCAGCACCGAGGACTTCGTCGCGAGGCACTCCATGGGGACCGACTTCGCGCTGCGCTTCGGGCGCACCGTGTTCTGCACGCGTCTGCCCGTCACGGAGCCGATGCTACGCGAGGTGATCCGCTACCTGAACGACCTGAACGAGAAGTACGCCACCGGTGAGGCCGACTACAACTGGAGCGGTTACAGCGACAACTGCGTCCACACCATTCACAACGCGCTGGCGGCGGCGTCCGTGTGGAAGCCGAAGTCGATCAACGAGATCAAGCTCCGCCAGTTCTTCCACATGGCGATCCCGGCCAACACCTTCATCGACCTGGGAGATCGGGGGCTGCTCTTTCCGCTGGAGGATTTCGGGAGCGTCTACGACGACGAGGTGCAGCGCCAGAGCCTGGAACGCTACGGCTGGCTTCCGACCCGCCACGGCGTGCTCATGAAGACGCTGCCGGTGCACCAGGACAACGAGCTCTACGACACCCAGGTCCGGCTGATGATCTTGCAGGCTCCGTTCCGCTCCGCCGCCAGCAAGCGGGCGAACCTGATGCTGGGCGACGCGCGCACCAGCGAGCTCGAGCACAACCTGCGGCTGTTCCAGGCGCGCTACGACGCGATCCTGTCGGAGCGCGAAGACGAGGAGGGCTTCTCCTTGCACACGGATCGCTACAAGGAGCTGCGCAGCCGCTACTACGCCTACATCGAGACGCAGCTTGCCGAGGTGAACCGGATGCTCGCGCAGCTGCGCGAGCGCGCTCGCGCAGCCGCGACCGGGGCCGCTCACTAGGCGTGGGTCTGGGCGCGCGAGCCTGGTAGGGTCGGGGGCTGGCGCGGTGGCCCGTAGGACATCCCTTGGCTGTATCCGGGGTTTCTCCCTTCGTGCCCGTTTAGGGACGTCACCCTGTCGCAGGACATCCCCTCGGCTACCGGAGCCCGATAGAATATCGAGTTCGACAACTCAACACGGTGGCTTGACCAACGGGGAGGATTACACTTCCCCCACCATGCGTTGGATCCGCTCTGCTGCCATCGCGATCGGGCTGCTTGCGATCGCCGCACTCGTTCGAGCCGCGGATTGGGGTCCCCTCCACCTGCTCGAACGGGACGTCCCGCCCGGCGCGAAGGCGCGACTCTCGTTCCTGACCGAAGACTCCTTCATCAATGGAGCGCTCGATATGAACGTGCTCGTCGCGCGCGGCACACGGCCCGGCCCCACCCTGTGTCTCACCGCGGCCGTGCACGGAGACGAAGTGAACGGAGTCGAGATCGCGCGCCGCGTCCTCGACGAGACCGAGCCCGAGGCGCTCTAGGGAACCCTCGTCGCCGTCCCCATCGTGAACGTGTGGGGCTTCCGGAGCGGCAACCGCTACCTCGCCGACCGCCGCGACCTGAATCGCAGCTTCCCGGGCAAGCCGCGGGGCAGCCTGGGAAGCCGCATCGCCTGGCACGTCTTCGAGAAGGTGATCCGCAACTGCGATGCACTGCTGGACCTCCACACGGGTTCGAACGAGCGCGCCAACCTGCCGCAGGTGCGCACCGATCTCGGCGACCAGCGGGCGGCGGCACTCGCGGCGCATTTCGGGGTGGGGATCGTGCTGGATGGGACGGGGCCGACGGGCTCGCTTCGCCGTGCGGCGCTCGACGCGGGCGTCCCGACCATCATCTACGAGGCGGGCGGACCGAATCGCTTCGAGCGCGAGGAGATCGAGCGGGGCATCGTGGGGGTGCGCAATGCCATGGAGCAGCTCGGGATGGTCGGCGAGGACCCCCCGGCCGTCGATCCGCAGCGCATCTTCCGGAGCTCCACCTGGGTGCGCGCCGAGGGCGGCGGGATCTTCCTCACCGATCGGGCGCTTGGCGAGACGGTCGAGACGGGCGAGCTGCTCGGCACCGTCACGGATCCCGTGACCAACCAGCGCTTCGAGATCCGAGCTCCCGTCGCCGGCATCCTCATCGGCAGCGCGCACCCGCAGGTGGTGCTCCCGGGCTTTGCCCTCTTTCACATCGCCCGCCGCGAGCGCGCCCCGGCGGAGGCGTCCGAGACCGAGGAATAGCCCGGGCAGGGGAGCCGGAGAGGCTGGGCAGCGCCCCACGCGAATTTCTCGATGAAAATCCGCGGCAATCATCCGCGTCTAGAACTAGTATGCAGCCGGAATGAAGGCAATCGTGGAGCTCAGGCATGTGAAAGAGACTTGGGTGGCTTCGCTTCTCGGCGCCGTATTCGCGTCGCTGCCATTGCCCGCCAGCGCGACCACCGGCCCGGCGCAAAGCGGCCTGATTGCGCAGGCCAGTAACGCGGTCAACGCCAATCTGAACCCCGCAGGGTTGACCCGCATCCGGCAGCCGGAATGGGTGGCTCAGGCGCTGTATTTCAACTCGACCTCCGACTTCGAGTACCGGTCCGACCAGCAGCCCGGAAAGTTCAGCGACAAGGAAGGAGGTTCGAGCTACGTCCCTCTCATCTACTACGCGCGGCCGCTGACAGATCGTCTGGGTCTTGGGGCTTTCTTGACCGGTAACTCATTCGGCGAGGACCTGGATGATTCGGGACCCTCCCGTTATCTGGTCAAGGAGTGGGATCTCCTCACCGCTTCGCTGGTCGTGAACCTGGGGTACCGGCTCACGGAGGAATTCTCGATCGGCGGCGGGGTCAGTCTCGACTACACCTCGTTCGAAATCGAATCCGATGTGCTGAATCTCGAGCCGGGCGCCAGCGATGGCGAAATGAAATTCGAGGACTCGGATGTCACGGTCGGCTGGACTGCCGGTGTGTTGTACGAATTCACCCCGACGACCCGCGCCGGACTGACCTACCGCTCGGATATCGAGCCTTCTCTATCCGACAGGCCCAGCTTCAAGAACATCGGGCCGCTTCGCCAGGCCCTCTTCGACGCAGGCCTGGGCGTGTTCAATCGGAGCGTCGGCCTGAACATCAGGCTCCCCCAGGCGGTATTCGGTGGCGTCTTTCACGAATTCGCCAACGGCGATTCCGTCTCCCTCGACGGCGGCTGGGTGGATTTCTCCGATTTTGGCTTCACCGAGGTCACACTGGGGGACACCACCCTGGATTCGGAGAGCAACAAGCTCGACGACATCTGGGTGGGGACGCTCGGCTACTCCCATCAGTTGAACGAGCAGTGGAAGGCGAGCATCGGCGGCATGTACATCTCCAGCGCTCTCGATGACAAGAACCGGAGCTACAGCTTCAAGCTCGACCGCGTCTGGGGCGTCGGCGTCGGCGCGGAATACAAGTGGAAAGACAGCCTGATCTTCGGGCTGAATCTGAATTACTACGATCTGGGTAAAGCCAGGACCGAAGCATTCATCGACCAGACCGGCGAGACGCTAAACGGCAAGTACTCCGATCACTACGCAATCGGGCTCGATTTTACGTTGCGCTGGATTCGCTAGGTTCTATCCGCCGGGCGCTCGGAGAAATCAGCTCGAGGTGAGTCGTGTCCGCTCTGACCGCGTGTTCGGGCTTCCGCAGGTAGACCCTCGGTTAGAGCCATCCCTGGCGTCTGTAGAACGCCTCTGCTCGCTTGGCGATCTCCTCGGCAATGCGCCCCGCGTCGGCTTCGAGGCCGCCCGTCACCTCCCGCACGATGTTCATGCCCCCACTGATCACCGCGGATCTGGCAACGTTGCCGAGCGCCGCACCCACCCCTATCGGGACGGCCATCCCAGGGGCCTTCGAGCTCTCGGCGCTCGCCTCCGCCTGCACGATGCGCCGCAGCCCCCACTCATCGGCTTGGTACACCTGCACGTGCACCCGCAGCTCGCTGGCGCCCGCTCCGAATCCGATCACCATCCGCGCGACGCGATCTCCCGGCTCGATGGTCAGGAAATGGCCCCTGAAGACGATTGCATTCATCGGGGGCGCGCTCGGATCGTCGGCCCATCGAGCCTTGATGCCACGACGATTGAGCGTGTCGACGAGCTGCTGAGAGAGCGAGGCCGCAATCTTCCTGGCTTGCGTCTCTGCCTCCCTCGATGGCTTCGAACGGGTTCTGTACTGGGGGCCCAGGGTGTCGGTGATCACGTCACTCGGCGATACCGCCAGGTCGTAGACGAGGAGAACCGGGGGCCGGGGGAGCTTCTGGTCGGCCCCGTAGCGAGCCACGGAGTCGATGCTGGCGCTCGCGCAGGCGAGACCGATCAGGAGTGCCGGCGCAAGCATTGCGGGTCGAAGATCTCGCTTCATGCCAAGTCTCCTTCTCGAGTATCTGACAGCCATTATGTGCCTGACCCATCTTGGACTTCAATGCCGACTTTCAGCCACTGTGAGCTTCTGCTCGGAGCCATCTCGCCGCGGCTGCGCCCCGAGGTCGGTGCTGCTATACCGCGCAGAAGTGCTCGAGTGGCTTACCAGGGTGGTGCGAGAGAGGAAGCCGGGAGCCCAACGGTTGGGGCCGGTCATGGCAATCATGGTCTGGGGGCTCGCGTTCGCCCTTCTTCTCCCGCCGATGGCAGCTGCCGGCGCGGACCCGTCGGCCGGTCCCGAGGCCGAGAGGAGCGCCGGGCCGACCGAGCCGGGGATTCCGGCGCCCGGTCTGGACCAGACCGACGCCGAAGCCGCCCAGGAGGAGGAAGAGGAGGAGGCCCTGGAGGACGAGTTGCTCGAGCGGGAGATGCCGGAGGCGGAGAAGCACCACCTCCCGTGGATCCTCGATCCGGAGCGCTGGACCTATGAGTGGAGAAACGGGTCCCACCTGGTCCGGAGCGACGGTCGCTACGAGTTTCACTTCGGCGGGCAGGTCCAGTACGAGGGAGCCGCCTTTCACCTGGACGACGATCTGAAGCGGGTGGAAGAGGATGGCTGGGACTCGGACTGGGAGTTTCGTCGGCTCCGGGCCTACGTCCAGGGCTTCGCGTTCAAGCGCTTGATGTTCAAGGTGTCGTACGACTTCGAGGATCAGGAGCTGAAGGACGCCTTCCTCGGCCTTCGAGGACTGGGGCCGCTGGGGGCGGTGCAGCTGGGCTACATGAAGGAGCCCTTCTCACTCGAATGGGCGATGAGCCTGCAGCACCTCACGTTCCTGGAGCGCAGTCTCGCGAACGGCCTGGCGCCCTCCCGCAATACCGGCCTGCTCGCGACCAGCACCCATTTCGAGAGACGACTCCGCTGGGCAGCGGGCGTCTTCTTCCTCGACGAGTCACTGGCCGAGGACGACGCGAACGTCGAAGGCCTGGAGAACGACTGGGAGATCGCGCTCCGGATGAACTGGGTTCCCGTCTCCTCCCAGGACGGCGGCCGGCTCCTGGAGGTCGGTTTCTCCTACAGCCGCGTCTTCAGCGACGCTCGGGGCCTCAGTATCGGACAGAGGCCCGAGTCGCGCCTGGTGCCTGCGCTGATCAAGACGCCTCCCATCCTCGGCATCGACGGCGCAGACCGCTTCGGGGTCGAGCTCGCCTGGCTCGAAGGCTCTCTGTCGGTCCAGGCCGAGGCCATCGGATTGAACATCCGTCGTGACCAGGGCTTCTCCGACCTGTTCTTCTGGGGGGGCTATGCGCAGGTCAGCTACTTTCTCACCGGCGAACGCCGCATCTACGGCCGCGCGTCCGGCACCTTCGGCCGCGTGATCCCCCGGAAACCCTTCCGGCCCTGTGCCCGCCAGTGGGGAGCCCTCCAGGTCGCGGCGCGCGTATCGACGCTCGACCTCAATCACTCGGACATTCGCGGTGGCCAGGAATTGAATGTGACACTCGGCCTCAACTGGTACCTGCTCGCCAACCTCCGCCTCTCCGCCAACTACATTCACGGGCGCGTCTTCGGCCAGGGCGACGTGGACATCGCACAGGCGCGCCTCCAGGTGGATTTCTGACCGAAGTGTGGAAACCACCACGCCCGCAGATTCGCTGTGAATCCGCGCTTGGAGACGGTCCCAGACTGCAGGCACGGGCGACTCCGCACACATAGCCTTGCCTTTTGCAAGTGGCACACTCAAACTCGCTGTTACCATCGCCACGCTTTCAGCGGGCAGCACCGCGAATCATCCTTGGAGGAATCGAGATGAAACGCAATGCGATGATCTTTGCTGCGGGGGTCGCAGCGGCCCTCAGTCTGGTCATGTTGCTCGGAGCCGGTGGCACAGTCACCGACCCCAACGGAGTGGCACCGGACCGCTACGTCTACTACCCGGGGACCGAGGAACTCGGCAAGGACGAAATCCGACTGATTGCCTGCGGCACCGGGATGCCGGACCAGCGCCTGTCCCAGGCGTCAGCCTGCTTTCTCTTCGAGCTGGGAAACGGCGACAAATTCATCTTCGACATCGGCTCCGGATCGATGCGCAATATCGCGTCGCTCATGATCCCCTATCAGTACCTGACCAAGATCTTTCTCAGCCACTTGCACACAGACCACTGGGGCGACCTCGATTCACTATGGGCCGGAGGCTGGACTGCAGGGCGCCCGGTGCCGCTCGAGATCTGGGGACCCGGCGGGCAGACCGAGGACATGGGCACGGCGTATGCCATCGACCATTTCCTGAAGGCCAACAACTGGGACAAGAAGACCCGCGAATTCAAGATCACGCCGATCCCGGGCCAGATCACCGTACACGAATTCGACTACAAGGGCGTCAACAAGGTGATCTATCGGGAGAACGGCGTGACGATCCGCTCCATCCCGGCCATTCACGTCGGCGATGGCCCTGTCAGTTTCATTCTCGAATATGCGGGCCTCAAGGTCATATTCGGGGCTGATACGTCACCAAACAAGTGGTTCATCGAGCACGCGAAAGACGCGGATCTCGTCATCCACGAGGCCTTCAACCCACCGGGGATATTCACGACACTCGGCAATCAGCCAGCGCAGCTTGCCTGGCGAGCCTGTTGCGAGTTCCATACCTCGGGCCAGGCATTCGGCAAGATCATGAGTACGATCAAGCCTCGGCATGCCATCGCCTATCACGCTCTGCTCGACCAGGGCACGCAGCAGTACAACCTCTACTATGACACTATCCGGAAAACCTACGATGGTCCGCTGTCGATCGCTACGGACCTGATGGTCTGGAACGTCAGCAAGGGCGAGATTGTGGAACGCATGGCTGTGGTCACCAAGAATGCCTGGGCCGTGCCGGGCACCGCGAGGCAGCCTCCGCCCCAGCCCGGGGTGCCTGACCCGATGAGCGACTTCATCAAGAACGGTGAATGGGGACCGGCCTTCAACGCTCAGAACGAGATGCTCGATGCACACTCGGAGAAGTACAACCTCCAGGACCAGGACTGGCGCAAGCAGAAGCCGTGGTACAAGCCCAAGGAGTGATTGCGAAAGGAGTGCCATCGACGTCCCATTGAAGGGGTCCTCCCGGGGCGACGCCATGGAGGGCTCACTCTAAGATTGGGCCGCTAGCAGAACGGAGCGCAACGCATCACCCAAGAGGGGGATCACCATGCGCATGGGAATCGGGACAGTGGGACGCAGAGGCGTACTGACGCTCTTCGTCGCATGTCTGCTGGCGGCGGGCCTGCCCGCGGCGGCCGAGGACGAAGCCGAGGGAGCCGGAGACGCAGGGCTTTCCGATGAGTGCCGCGCCTTCCGGCAGGACCCCGACGCGGAGCTCGGGGACGTGCTGCGCGCCGGCTGCGAGCCCACGCTGGCGCAGATGTCGGCCCTGATGGACAACCCCGTGGGCAACGTGGCCATGCTCTTCACCCAGGTCGACATGTTCCGCCTGACGAACGACGACGTGAAGGGCCTCGATGAGGAGTACCAGTACAACTACATGGGGATCCTTCAGTTCCCCAAGAGCATCAGCGAGAACTGGAACATCATCAACCGGGTCGTTTGGAACGTGCCGAGCGTGCCGCTCGACCAGGACAAGATCGACGACTTCGGGGACTTCCCGACCTTCCAGCCACCCGGCGGGGGACCCAACCAACCGCCGTCGGAGGAAGCTAACCTCCTGCCCATCCAGGCCTTCGGCGGGCGGACGACGGGCTTCGGGGACATGTACTACGTTGGTCTCTTCTCCCCGAAGGCGGGGATCAAGCACAGCGGAGGCGCGAGCTCCGTATGGGGAGTCGGCTTCGACCTCTCCTTCCCGACGGCGAGCGAGGACATCCTGGGGGACGGGAGGTGGTCGGCGGGCCCCGCCGCGCTCTACGCGTACCTGGGCCCGAAGTGGAAGGTCGGAGGCTTGATTCAGAACTACTTCGACTACGCGGGCGACAGCGACCGGGACGACGTCAGCCTCACGAACTTCCAGTACCTCCTCTACTACTCCCTCAACGACACTACGTCGATCGGCGCGGCACCGAACATCATCGCCAACTGGGAGGCGGACAGCGACAACCGCTACACCGTGCCCATCGGAATCGGCATCAACCGCACTTTCCAGTTCGGTAAGGTGCCGGTGCGCTTCGGCGTCGAATACCACTACAACGTGATCCGACCCGACACGGTGGGGGCGGACTGGGACCTGCGCTTCTACGTGATCCCAGCGGTGCCGTCCGCGCTATTCAGTTGGATGCAGTAGCCGGAAGCGGACAGCGCGAGGAGTGACTCGCCTGCGGGAAAGGCCGACTCACTCCGGTCGAGCGGTGTCGGTCTTTCTCCACGAGAAGACGAAGAAGACGACCGTGCGCTCACTCCAGGTGGTGCCGATCACCTGCTCCGAGCGATGGACGAGCTCACCGGTGTGGTGGTCGACGAGCGCGAACTCGGCCTGGGCGAAGCCCTCGGTCCGGGTCTTCCTGTAGAGCGCCAGCTCGGGGATGGTGAACGGGATGAATCCGCCACCGGTGCCCTCGATGCCGAAGAAGCGCCCCCCGATGTCGAGGCCCATCGCCCCGATCAGCACGCCGAGCACCAGATCCGCATCCTCGCTGGCCGTCACCACCTTGGCCTCTTCTTCGAAGAGCTCGACCGAGACCGCGGTGCGCAGGAACTCCTCGTCGATCGCATCGCCGGGCGGCCCGACGTGCACCATCACCTTCTTGCCCTTGAGGTCAGGGAACTCGAACTGCTCGAGCGCGCGGTCGATCGCCTCGGTGGCGAGGATCTGCTGGCTCGCGCTGCGCGGCACCGGGGTCATGCGGCTGAAGCCGCAGCCGGTTGCAGACACACACACCAGCGCCGCCGCGATCACCACCCGAACCGACATGGGAAGACTGTACTCGACCCACCCGCGGCCTCCCAGGGGCGAGCCCCCCACCTTCGCTCAGATCTCTCCCCCCTGTCGGATGGTCAGACATCGGTATAATGGGAGCGGACGGTGAACTGGCCAGGTCTCTGGGGGGGGACAAAATGAAACGGCTCGGAGCTGTCATTGCCATGATCGCGGCCGTCGTCATCATGGGATGCGCATCGCCGCACACGATTACGTTGCTGGACGGATCCACCATCGAATCCAAGGCGGAGCCCGACTTCGACAGGAAGACGGGCTTCTACGAATTCGAGAATCGTGCGGGCGAGCAGGTCAAGCTGAACAAAGACCAGGTGCGCTCCATCAAGCGCCTGGACCGTTAGCAGGCTCGCGGAGAGATCGAGCTCTGAGACGGGGCTTGCACCCTTCGAGCACTCCCCTAGGCCTGGGTGCGGAGCTCCTGCAGCCGCGTCGCCATCCGCCCGGCCCAGTAGTCGAACACCGTCTTGACGTCGCTCCAGGTCTTGAGGCCGCTGCGCAGGGCCTTGGTGCCGGTGCGCTGGTCCACACCCGCCACGAGCCTCACATCGGTCATCGAGTCGGTGATCTCGACCTCGGCGGTCGCCTTGCCCACCCAGGGCGCGGTGTCCGTCGCTCTACCCAGCAGCGTCGAGAGCAACCGGAACTGCGGGATGATCGAGGTGACGGAGTTCATCACCACTCGGGCCCCCTTCGCCTCGATGATGGCTGCTCGGAGGCGCATCACGCGGGGCCCCGGCGAGTCGACGACCTGGAAATCCTTGCTCAGCTTCTCGTGCAAGGCCTGGTAGAAGAAGTCGGTCAGCATCTGCTGATCTTCTTGCGAGAGCTCCGAGGTCTCGCTGTCCTCCCACAGAGTGACCGAGTCGATCATGATCGCGTCATACGCGGAGAACTTCGTATTCGGATTGACGTAGATGAGTTGCGCCTGGCCCTTTTCCCCTTCCTGTAGCTGGGAGTAGTCCCCCAGGAATCCCGAGGTCTCGACCGAGCGCGTCTGGCGGGTGGTGGCGCAGGCCGCCAGCGCGAGCGATAGAACGAGAATTCCAAGTACCGCGAGCGTCTTCGGATTCTTCGTCATGATGGATCCTCCAATCTCCAATCGGACATTGCCGAAACAATAGCGCCACGGCAGCGCTTCGAGGAGCATCTCGTTCGGGGGTGCCCGCTGCCTCCTCTCGGGGATCGTCCCGCCCTCCCCTTCTGCTCTCCGACGGGCCGGTGCTAGGATGGGGACTTCGTCCCAGGAACCTCGGAGAGCGACGCATGAGCCTCAGAAACCGCCTCCTCCGCGCCGCCCTCGTCATCGCGGGGCTCGTGATCGCGATCAGCGTCATCATGTGGTGGATTCCCTTCGATCAGCACCGACGCTTCATCGAGCGCGAGCTTTCCCAGGCCATCGGGCTCGAGGTGCGGATCGGGGGCGAGCTGCGCCTGGATCTGTTTCCGAATCCGCGCCTCGAAGCCACCGACATCATGGTCGCGAACCTGCCGGGGCGCCCATCGCCCCACCTTCTCGAGATCGGTCGGCTCGCGCTCACGCTCGACGACTGGCGGTTTCTCTTCGGAGACATCGAGGTCGACGGCCTCGAGATCGAAGACGCGGAGATTCGCATCGAGACCGATGCCGAGGGCGAATTCGGGCTGTCCGCCGACTTCGAATCGCTCGTCGACGAGGAAGACGAGCCGTCAGCCGACGATCCGGTCGACTTCGAGATCCACCAGCTCGCCTTCGAGGACCTGCTCGTCTTCTACACCCGGGAGGACGCCGACACCGTCACCTCGCTCCACTTCGAGGCGCTCACCCTAGAGGCCGACGATATGGGCGCCTCGATCGCGCTCGAAGCGCGGGGAGAGGTCGACGGGGGTCCGATCGCGGTCTCCGGGACCCTCGGCCCGCCGAGCGAGCTCTTCGCCCCCACCCGGCCCTATCCCATCTCGCTGCGTGGCCGGGTCTTCGAGGCGGAGATCGAGATGGAGGGAACGGTGGAGGAGCCGGCGGCCCTGCGAGGGATCGATGTCTCGATCTCGGCCCTCCTCCCGCATCTGGCCGCTCTTTCTCCCGAGCACCCTCAGGAGCTGGCTCTGCTCGGCCCGGTTCGCATCGCGGGTCAGGTGAAGAAGCCCAATGGCGTGATCTCCGTCGAAGAGCTCGTCGTCGCGAGCCAGGGCGATCCACCGGTTCGCGCCGAGGTGCGGGGATCGGTGGGGGATCTCCGCGCATTCAGTGGCGTCGCCCTCGAGCTGCGTCTGGAGGCCGACGAGCTCGACTTTCTCGAGCCCTTCGTGGATCGGCCGCTTCCCGAGATCGAATCGCTCACCGCGCAGGCCAGCGTGGCGGACCGCGACGGAAGCCTCGGTATCGAGGGACGGCTGCGCGCCGTCGCGCCCGACGAGCGGATCACGCTCGAGCTGGTGGGCGGACAAGACGACCTGAGTCGCATCGACGACGTCGATCTCCGCTTCGAGCTGCTGGCGCGCGACCTGGCGGTGATCGGAGAGGCGCTCGCACTGGAGCAGAAGCTGCCGGATGTGGGCCCGGTCAGCGCGAGCGGCCGACTACGCGACCATTCCGGCGCGCTGGGTGTCGAGGAGCTCGTCGCGCAGGTGGGGCGTCGCGAAGGCACCTGGGCAGAGATCGAAGGCCGTGTCGACGACCTGATCGGCCTGCGGGGGGTCCACCTCTCGGGCCGATTCGGCGCAGCGGACCTGGACGACGCGGCTCCCTACCTGACCTACCAGGCGCCCCACATCGGTCCGATCCGCGGTAGCGCCGACCTGAGCGACGAGGATGGCAGTCTGGGGTTGGAGGATCTCCGTCTCTTCGGAGGCCGCGAGGGCACCTTCGAGATCGCGCTCACTGGAGGCTTCGACGACCTCCTCGAACTCGACGAGATCGCCCTCGAGGTGAAGCTGGAGGCGAAGGATCTCACCGTGATCGGCGGGCTCTTCGGCACCGAACTTCCCCCCATCGGGCCGGTCGAGTTCTCCGGGAGGGTCGCCGGCTCCGACGAGCGGGTGATCGCCGCCGGCGCGTCCGCGCGCCTGGACAAGACCCGATTCAAGGGCGACCTCTCCGGCTCCTTCGTCCCCGGCACCCGGCCGAGTCTGCGCGGGCGCCTATGGTCACCCCACATCCACCTCGACGACATCGGCATCGAGCCGCGAACCGCCGACGCGGCCAGGGCCGCCCGGGCCGAGGCGGGCGATGCGCCGCGCCGCACCAGGACCGCCGACGACCCGCTGCCCTTCGAGCAACTGCGCGCGGTCGATCTGGAGCTCGATCTCCAGGCCGACCGGATCACCGGGCGCTCAGATCTCGAGATCGTGGGCTTCGCGACGTCGATCCACCTCGACGACGGCGAGCTTTCGATTCGCCAGACAGACGGCGGGTACGAGGCGGGCACAGTACAGGCGGAGCTGCGCATCGACGCGCGTAACCCGGTGCCGATCCTCGCGCTGCGCGGCGAAGCCCGCGGTGTGGACATGACCCGACTGGCTCTACAGATCGACGAGGAGACGACGGCCGCGGGCCTGCTCGATGCGTCGTTCGATCTGCGCAGCCGGGGGAGCACGCCAGCAGAGCTTCGCCGAACCCTGGAGGGCGAGTTTCGCGCGGCGCTGCGGGAGGGGAACCTGACGAGTCGCTACGCCCGCAAGTTCATGATGAATCTGGTGCGCGTCTCGATTCCCTCCTTACCCTACTTCAGCGCAGCCGAGAAGGTACCGCAGGTGAGCTGTCTGCTCGCCGAGTTCGAGATCGAGGACGGCATCGCGACGGCGGAGACGTTCTTCCTCGATACACCCAAAGCCGTCGTCACGGCCGTCGGAGAGGTGGATCTGGGCCGGGGCCAGTTCGACCTTCGCGTGACGCCGCGACCGCTGGATCCGGGTCTGCTCAGCGTGGCCGTGGCCGTCGACGTATCCGGCTCATTCGCTGCTCCGTCCTTCAGCCCTGTGCGCCGTACGATCGCCACGAGCCTGGTGCGCGGCCTGGTGAGCAATGCGATGAGGCCGGCCGGCTTCGTTCTCTCTCCTCTCCGAGGGGGAGCCCCGGAGGAGGAGGATCCGTGTGCGGTGTCGCCGAACCCACGCGCCGCACCTGGAGACGGAGGAGAACGCCCCGGGCGCTGAGTCGGAGGCGGGCCCTCGGTCTCTTGGGCACGCCTCGAGCGCAAGCCGAAGAAAGGAAGCTGTTGGATCGATTGCCGAGGGGACTCCCGTTGCTGGCGACGGCCGTCACTGCACTTTTGGCGTGCAGCCCCGGCGAGGAGACCCCAACGCCCGAGGTCCCGCGGAGTCCGGGTCCTGGTTGGGAGCGGAGCACGGGGTTCGCGGGAGGCGCCTCGTGTATCGAGTGCCACGAGGAGGCGTACCGGGCCTGGTCCGGCTCCCACCACGACCTGGCGATGCAGGTCGCCAGCGAAGAGACCGTTCTGGGGGACTTCGCCGACACGAGCTTCACACACTTCGGAGTGACGTCTCGCTTCCTGAAACGGGATGGGCGGTTCTTCGTCCACACGGAAGGTCCCGGCGGGGAACCGGCCGAGTTCGAGATCAAATACACCTTCGGCGTCGAGAACCTGCAGCAGTATCTGATCGAGTTTCCCGGCGGGCGCCTGCAGTCGCTCACCATCGCGTGGGACACCCGGCCAAGCGAAGAGGGGGGCGGGCGCTGGTTCCACCTCTACCCGGACGAGCGCATCGCGCCCGACGATCCGCTGCACTGGACGGGGCGCTATCAGAGCTGGAACGCGATGTGCGCCGAGTGCCACTCGACCCATCTGCAGAAGCGCTACGACGCGGATTCCGACAGCTACGCCACCACCTGGGACGAGATCGACGTCTCCTGCGAGACCTGCCACGGCCCGGGGAAGGCACACGTCGAATGGGCCGAGGAGGCGGAGCGGCTGGGCGTCCCCGCCTCCGGCCACCACCGGCTGCTGGTGGACTTCAAGACCGGGGACTCGCGCTTCGAGGTCGACGTCTGCGCCCCTTGCCATTCCCGCAGACACCGGGTGAGCGGCGAGGACCGGGCCGGCCGTCCCTTCCTCGACGACTTCATGCCGGTGACACTCCGCGAGGACCTCTACCATGCCGACGGCCAGGTGCTCGAGGAGGTCTACGTCTACGGCTCCTTCCTCCAGAGCAGGATGTACCACCGCGGGGTGCGGTGCGTCGACTGTCACGATCCCCATAGCCTGAAGCTCCTGGCCGAGGGCAATGCGCTCTGTGTGCGCTGCCACAACCAGCTTTCGGATCCGCGCTTTCCGACGATGCTCCGCAAGAGCTACGACACCCCCGAGCACCACTTCCACCCGGCGGGAAAGCCGGGGACGGAGTGCGTCGACTGTCACATGCCGGCGACGACCTACATGGTGGTCGACCCGCGCCGCGACCACAGTCTCAAGGTGCCGCGTCCGGACCTCTCGGTGTCACTCGGCACGCCCGATGCCTGCAGCGGGTGCCACGCCGACCAGCCCGCCCAGTGGTCCGCCGACTGGGTGGTAAAGTGGTACGGGCCCGAGCGCCGGCGGGACCCCCACTACGCCGAGGCCATCGCGGCGGGCCGCGCGGGCAACCCCGCAGCCTTCGAACCGCTCGTCGCGCTGGCTGGCGACAAGGAAGAGCCCGCCATCGTTCGGGCCACGGCGCTGGAGCTGCTCTCGCAGTACGGTCCCGCCGCTCTGGATTCGCTGGAGGCGGCGACGCGCGACGAGGAGCCGCTGCTGCGCGCCACCACCGCCGCCCGCCTGGTTCGCCTCCCGCCGGAGCAACGGCTGGGAGCGGTGCCCCTACTCGAAGATCCGATCCGGGCCGTGCGCATCGAGGCGGCGCGGGTGTTGGCAGAATGGCCGGCCGATCGCTTCGACCCGGAGCAGATCCGCGCCTTCGAGGTGGCGCTCGGCGAGTACCGGGAGGCGCAGCTGGCGATGGCGGACATGCCCGCCGGGCATCTGAACCTGGCCGTGCTCCATGCCAATCGCGGTCAGCCGGAGCTGGCGGAACAAGGCTATCGGACCGCGATTCGTATGGATCCCGACTTCCTGCCCGCCCGGGCCAATCTCGCAAATCTCTACAATAGTATGGGCCGCAACGATGCCGCCGAGCGCGTCCTCCGGGAGGGGATCGGCCGGGCGCCGGACCAGGGAGAGCTCCACTATTCGCTGGGGCTCCTGCTGGCCGAGGAGAGGCGCCTCGAGGAGGCGGCGGCCGTCCTGGGCCGGGCCGCGGCGCTGCTGCCGGCCCGGGCGCGTGCGCACTACAACCACGGGCTGGCGCTCCAACAGCTCGGCCGGCGAAGCGATGCCCGGGTGGCGCTTCGCCAGGCGCGTCGGATCGACCCGCGCGACCCGGCCATCGCCTACGGCCTGACCGTCTTCTACGTGCAGCAGGGCCAGTGGGAGCTGGCCCTCCCCCACGCTCGGGATCTGGTGGCATTGGCCCCCGGCGCGCCCGAGCCGGAGCAGCTGCTGCGAAGAATCGAGGCGGAGCTGTCGGCGGAAGAGGCGGCTCGCTGAGGACTCTCGAGATCGACAGGTCGTTTTTCGTCGCGGGGGTAGTATGATTGGCGTGAACGGACCCTAGAACCGGGTCCGGAAGCGACGGGAGGTCAGAGGAAGCGTGTCTGGCATCACCACTGGAGAACGGATACGAATCGCTCTGCTGGTCGTGGTTTTCGCCTCGTGCGCCAGCATGGGCGAGACCTACCGGGAGAACCCCAAGGCGGTACTCGGCTCCCTGGGCGGAGCGGCCGCGGGCGGCCTGATCGCCGCGGCGGCCGGCGGAGGCGCTGGGTGGATCGTAGCCGGCACCCTCGCCGGTGGACTCCTCGGCGGGGCCATCGGACACAAGCTCGACGACAGGGACAAGCGGATGGCCACCGAGGCCGCGCACCAGGCCTTCGAGCAGAACCGCACCGGCCAGGCGTCGAGCTGGCAGAATCCCGAGTCGGGCAACTCCGGGGCCGTCACGCCAACGCGGACCTACCAGATCGCCAACGGGCAGTACTGCCGCGAGTACACCCAGGACATTGTCATCGGCGGCGAGAAGAACCAGACCTATGGCACCGCGTGCCGCCAGGCTGACGGATCCTGGAAGATCAAGAGCTGAAGTGCTCTCCGCGCCGCCCTCTCCTTACTCTCACAGGAGCGTTTCCCCATGAGATGGATTTCACTTTCGCTCTTGACGCTGGCGCTGGTCCTTTCGGCCGGCTCGTCCAGCGCCGATGACCCCAAGCCGAAGTCCTCGCACGAACCCAAGGCCGCCCACGCGGAGGCCGATCTGAACGATGACGGTCAGATCGATCGCCGCGAGTTCCACCTGCGCATGGTGGAGGTCTTCTTCCACGCAGACACCGACAAGGACGGCTTCATGAAGCCGGAAGAGCTCAACCAGGCGACCGTCATCGAAGAGGATTTCAACGACGCCGACAATGATGGCGACGAAAAGATCTCGCTCTACGAGTTCATCGAGTTCCGCTTCTACCTCTTCGAGGAGGTGGATACCGACTCGAACGGCAGGCTCTCCGTCGAAGAGGTGGTGGTCGTCTTCGAGCAATGAATTCCGCTAATCAGTTTTGCCAATCAGGATTGGGGGTAAGAGCGATGAGGATCGCACTCTTCGCAGTACTGCTCTGCGCCATCGGCTGCGCGTCGGCCTATGACAGCACCTACGAGCAGGAGACGCAGGCGCTCGAGCAACAGGAGCGGGCACGCCAGGCCCAGGAGCAAGCAGCTCACGCGGAGGCCCGCAAGTACGCCGCGGTGGTCTACTTCGACGTCGGCGCCGCGGTGATCAAGGAGGATGGCTACCGCGAGCTCAGGTGGTTCGTGGAGCAGATGCGGCCCTATCCCCAGGCCATCATCCAGGTCCAGGGCTTCGCCGATTCGACGGGGCAGGACAGCCTCAACCAGAAGCTCTCGGAGGAGCGATCGGCGAGCGTGGCGCGATACCTCTCCTCCGAGGGGATCGATCCATCGCGGATCAGGGTCCAGGGCTTCGCCTCCGAATTCGCGGCCAAGCCCAACGTGACGGCCGAGGGGCGCCAGCGCAATCGGCGCGTCGAAGTCACGGTCCGCTGAGGCGCGAAAGGGGTCGCTCTGCTTTCCGGGCGGGTGCGCGAGATCGCCCCGCGGCCGTGCGCACGCCGCAACGAGAGCAGCATCCATGTCCGGCGATGCGATGATCCGGATCACGGACCTCCAGTTCCACTACGGCGAGGGCGACTTCGCGCTGCGGATTCCCGAGCTCCTGGTGGAGCGCGGGGAGAGGGTGGCGGTGATCGGACCCAGCGGCTCGGGCAAGACGACGCTGCTGAACCTGATCGCGGGCATCGCCACGCCGCAACGGGGCCGCGTGGTGACGAACGGCGTCGAGGTGACCGCCCTCGACGATGCGCGGCGGCGCGAGTTTCGCATCCGCCACATCGGCCTGGTCTTTCAGGAGTTCGAGCTGCTCGAGCACCTGAGCGTGCTCGACAACGTGCTGCTGCCCTACCGGATCAACCCGTCGCTGCACCTGGAGCCGCCGGTGCGCCAGCGTGCGGTGACGCTGGCAGAGAGGGTGGGCGTGGTGGACAAGCTCGGCCGCTTCGCCCACCGGCTCTCCCAGGGCGAGAAGCAGCGGGCGGCGGTGTGCCGCGCGCTGATCGCCGAGCCGGAGCTCCTGCTGGCCGACGAGCCCACCGGAAACCTCGACCCCGCCAACAAGGGCCGCGTCCTCGACATCCTCTTCGAGTACGCCGAGGACCGTGGCGCCACGCTGCTGACCGTGACCCACGACCACGATCTCCTGGCCCGCTTCGGGCGGGTGATCGACTTCAAGGAGTTCTACTCGAGCGCGGAGGGGTCGGCCCGCCAGGAGGCCCCCGCGCCGGGGGTGACACGGTGAAGGAGGCCCTCTACCTGGCGTGGCGGTATCTGGCCTACCACCGCATCAAGACCGCCATCCTGGTCACGTCGATCACGCTGATCGTCTTTCTGCCGGTGGGCCTCAATGTGCTGGTGGGACAGAGCGCCGCGGAGCTCACCGCGCGAGCCGAGGCGACGCCGCTCCTGGTGGGCGCCAAGAGCAGCCCCCTGGAGCTGGTGCTCAACTCTCTCTACTTCGAGTCCGACGCCCCGGAGCTCACCAGCTACGGCCAGGTGATTCGAGTCGCCGAGTCGGGCTTGGCGGAGCCGATCCCGCTCTACGTGCGCTTCCGCGTTCGCGAGCATCCGATCGTGGGCACGACACTCGAGTACTTCGAGTTCCGCAAGCTCCGCTTCGCGGCCGGCCGTGCCATGGCCGTGCTCGGCGAATGCGTGGTGGGCGCCCGCCTGGCCGCGAGCCTCGGCATCGGGCCCGGCGACACGGTGACCTCCTCCCCCGAGAGTGTCTTCGACCTGGCCGGCGTCTACCCGTTGCGCATGCGCGTGGTCGGTGTCCTCGAGCCCTCCCACACCCCCGACGACCTGGCCGTCTTCGTGGATCTCAAGACGGTGTGGATCATCGAGGGCCTCGGCCACGGCCACCAGGACCTGGCCGCTCCGGAAGCCGCCGCTGGCGTCCTCTCCCGTGAAAAGAACCGCATCACCGCCAACGCCTCGGTGGTGCAGTACAACGAGATCACCGACGAGAACATCGATTCCTTCCACTTCCACGGCGATCTCGCCGGCCATCCCATCACCGCGCTTATCGCCGTGCCGCACAGCGAGAAGTCCGGCGTGCTGCTGATGGGCCGCTATCAGGGTGACGACGAGCCCAGCCAGATCGTCCGACCCATCGGCGTCATGAACGATCTTCTCGACACCATCCTGACCATCCAGAGCTACGTGGTGGCGGCGATCCTGATCGTCGCGGTGGCGACACTGGCCACCGCCGCGCTGGTCTTCCTGCTCTCGCTGCGCCTGAGGAGACGAGAGATCGAGACCATGGTCAAGATCGGAGGCTCTCGGCTGAGCGTGGCGGCGGTGCTGGTCTCCGAGGTGGTGGTGGTCCTGGTGCTCGGCGTGTCTCTCGCCGGCGGTCTCACGCTGCTCACCAGCCGCTTCGGCTCCGCCGCCATCCGCACCTTCATCCTCTCGTGACAATCTTCTTGACGAAAGCAAACGGGGAGCCCTCATGACGGCTGCACGATGCCTCGCCGCGCTGGTCGCGGCCGCCGCCCTGGCAGGATGCGGGGAAGGAGAGCCGCGAGCCGTAGCTCCCAGCCCCGGCGCCGAAGAGGTGGGCCGTCTCTCGATCTTCGTGGTCAACTACCCGCTCCAGTACTTCGCGGAGCGGATCGGCGGGGAGGCCGTCGAGGTGGTCTTCCCCGCGCCGGCGAACGTGGACCCGGCCTCCTGGGCACCCGATCCAGAAACGGTTGCGGCCTACCAGGGGGCGGACCTGATTCTGCTGAACGGAGCCGGGTATGCCGGCTGGGTGCAGCGCGTCTCTCTGCCCCAGTCCCGGCTGGTCGACACCTCCGGCGGCTTTCGTGACCAGTTCATCCCGCTGGAGGAGAACGTCACCCACAGCCACGGTCCCGACGGCGCCCACTCCCACAGGGGATTCGCGTTCACCACCTGGCTCGATCCCGGGTTGGCGACCCTGCAGGCGCAGGCGGTGAGAGACGCCTTCGCCAAGGCGCGCCCCGATCAGGAGGCAGCGTTCCAGCAGGGCTTCGAAACGCTGGAGGCCGACCTCCGCCATCTCGATCAGCGGCTCAGCGCCGCGGCGGAGGCGATCGGAGACGCCCCCCTGCTCTTCTCCCACCCTGTCTACCAGTACCTCGTCCACCGCTACGGGTTGAACGGCCGCTCGGTGCACTGGGAGCCGGACCAGCCGCCGACCGAGGCGATGTGGCGCGAGCTGGAGGCGCTCATCGCCGACCACGCGGCAGAGTGGATGGTGTGGGAGGGCGAGCCCATCGACGCCACGGTGGAGAGGCTCGAGGCGATGGGCATCGGCAGCCTCGTCTACGCCCCCTGCGCCAGCGCACCGAGGGAGGGGGACTTCCTCAGCGTGATGCTCGCGAATGCCGCCGCACTCGATCACTCCATCCGATGATCGTCGTGCAGTTCGCTGAGTTGGGTTCAACAGCTCTTGACGAATATGCCGGAGATCGCCTGACGGTAGTAGCGGATCCCACGACGAAGAGGCGGGCCTCCGCGAAGATCCAGCCTGCGCCTGCGGACCGGCGCTATTGGAGATCATTCTCCTTCTTGAATGCCTCGACCATCGGAGCCTGCGCTTGTTCGGCCGGTTGCCAGCGGCCGGCCTTGATGAAGTCGGAGATCGGATCGGGCACGCTGCCCCTGGCCGGCGGCTTCGGCGGCTTGTTGGGTCCGTTGACCGCCCACGCCTGATCCGGCGACACGACCATCCGCTCGGTGATCTTCTCCTTGGTGATGTTCCAGACCATGTTGTCGACCGCCAGAGACAGCGGCCCCGTATAGGTCTGCAGCACGCCTCGGAGAATGTCGTCATGCGTGGCCTGCTCATTGAAGAAGTGATAGCCCACTGCGTGGCGTGGCTTGATCGTGCTCATGACCTTGCCGAAGGCCTGCGGTGAGGTGTGAATCTGCGTGCCCACGCCGATCGCCTGCTCGGGCGACTGGCCGTAGAGCCGCACGAGGTCCGCTGGGGTCAGGAAGGTCTCGTGGATCGCGAGATCGGCGTTGGCGGCGTGCTTGATGTACCACTTGTTGGGAAACGTGTCCCCGCCGATCACCACCTTGAGCCCCGCGTACTCGAGGATGAAGCTCACCGGACCGTCGCCCGCATGAATGGCAGGCACGGATCGAATGGTCACGCCGTTCTCCTGATAGACGACGGCATTGACGGCCTTGTAGTCGAACTCGGTCACGCTGATCTTGCCCGGCTCGGCGCTGAGGATGAAGTTCCGCGTCTTCGCGTCCCAGTTATAGGCCTTGAGGAAGTTCTCGATCGCGTAGGCGGTGCCCATGTCGGGCGTTGCCCCCTTGGGCCCCCACACCCGGAGCGGCTTCGTTCTCCCTGCCGTCCAGCCGCCGGCCCAGATCGTCGCCAGGTCACCCCAGTGATCGGTATGCAGATGAGTCAGAAACACCTTGTCGAGAAAGTCGTAGGGGATCATCAGGGCCGCAATATTGGCCGCCGAGCCCGTACCGACGTCGAAGAGGAACTTGTCGCCGTTGCCGACCTCTGCGAGGTAGCAAGTGGCGGCCTGATCACGCCGCGCCGCAGGCAGTCCCGTACCGCAGGCGATCAGTCGAATCTCATCCTTGTCGAGATCCTCGGTGCCCGGGTAATAGGCATACCGGTCGGCCGCAGTGCCCGTGGGCGACTTCACGGTGCCACCCGCTCCGAGCAACACCATCAGAGCGATGCTCAGGGCAACACCACCCAAGAATGTGCCTGCGTGACTCAGTCTCATGATTCGAAACCTCCTTGCGTCAGGCGCCAGTGAGCGCTTCTGACGGCTCGTACGTTCCGTCCCCGGAATCATACCAGAGCAGCGGGGGGGGAGAATAAATCACTGGCAGGACACCAGGCCGCGTGGCCGGTCGCTACGCGCCCCGGGCCCCTTGCAGCGCCAGATCGAGCGAATGGACTGCAACTGCCACGACAATGCCCACCAGAATCAGGCCCATGAATGACAGGACGATCGTCACGACTCGCGCGCCGGGCGACTTCGGCGTGACGTCTCCGAAACCCACTGTGAAGGCGGTGATGAAGGCGAAGTAGATGGCATCTCCAAGCGGGATCTTGTCGAAGCGAGAGACCAGAACGCCGGCCACGACGATCGCCAACACGAAGGCGGCGAGCGCGCCGCTGAGCTCGTAGAGGAGCTCGAGGTGAGCGGCGAAGAAGTCTCGAATCATCACGCTCCCCTCCATCTGCCTCGCCGCTGCGAGCTTACTCCGTTCCCCCTGACTCCGCCCCCGCCATCGGCCCAGCCTGGGCGAGAGTTCCAAGAAACCCGTTTCTGCGTTGCCAGGAGACCTACGTACCCGTTAAGCTTCTTGCCGACGGCTGGTGGGCGGCCAACCGTTTTGGGCGATGGGGCCTCACCTCTGGTACTCGATGATCAAGAATTTCAGCGATCACGCGGCTAACGAGCGGACCTACCTGGCCTACCTGCGCACCGGCCTGGCGCTCATGGGCTTCGGGTTCGTGATCGAACGTTTCGACCTGTTGGTTCGAGATCGCTCCTCCGGTCAATCGGCCGACGACCTCATCTGGGTCGTCTCTTCGGAAGTGGCCGGCTTTCTACTGCTCTTCATGGGAGTCTTCGTCCTCGCGCTATCGACACGCCGCTATCTGCGCTTCAAGAAGCAGATCTCGTCCGAGGAAATCGCCGACGTTGGATCATTGCGAGGCCACTGGATCCTGGTCGGCGTCCTCGGCGCCACGGGCGTTCTGCTCTGCCTCTATGTGGCACGAGTAGTTCTCGAGTAGAGAGGAGCGCCGAGCCATCAACTTTTGATAGTGTTCAAGCAACCCACGCGACTGCGAGTTGCGTAGGAGGAGGAAAGAGAGTGAGAGGAGTGATACTCGTTGTCCTGTGCAGCCTGATCCTGCTGCCCGCGTGCCGGACGATTTCGAAGGAGGCGAAGATCGAGCTGGCCAAGCCGGTCGATTGCGCCACGGCAGAGCAGGACATCGCGATCCTCAAGAAAGAGCACGCTTCAGTGGCGAAGATGTTCATCAACGGCGTGACCGCGGTGACTCCCGCGGGAGCGGTCTTGAGCATCCTCACGCTGCAGGAGAAGGACAAGCTCGAGGTGGCGGTCGGCGAGTACAACCACAAGCTCAAGCGCAAGATCGAGGAGATCCAATATACCTGCGGGATCGAGTAGCAGCACCGCTCGATCCTCCTCGATCGGCCGCAAAGGGGACAGCTCAGGGGCTGCTGCGGGAGCTCTCGCAGCGCACTCCTGGCTCGGACCACGGGCCTTGGCCACGGATTCGCGGCTGACCTATTTTCGCCGGGCATGTTTTCGCGGGTTCGCCGTCGCAGAGTCAGAGTCAGCCCGTTCGGGCCGCGCATGCTCGTGGTGCTTCTGCTGGCATCGGTCCACATTCCGGCGGCGAGCCGAGCCGCCGAGTCCGAGGTAGAGGACCAACCCGCGCCCGCCTCGGTGGAGGAAATGGAGGGCGCGCTGGAGAAGGGTCTCGAGGAGAAGCCCGACCCCTTCGTAAGACCCTTCCGACGTTGGCTGCGCACCCTCCCTCCCTTTCTGAGCGACACCCACCTCGACCTCAAGTTCCGCACCTACTACTTCGATCGAACCCAAACCGACGGAAGCGAGGAGGAGACCTGGGCCGCCGGGGGGTCGCTCGCCTACCGGTCGGGGCGCTGGCGCGGCTTTCTCTCGGTCGGCGCGGAGCTCTTCACCTCCCAGAGGCTCTACGGTCCCGAGGATCGCGATGGGCTGGAGATGCTGCGGCCCCGGCAGGTCGGCCTCACCGTGCTCGGCAAGGCGCATCTCGACCTTCAGTACAAGGAAATCCTTCAGGCGCGGTTCTACCGCCAGGACTTCCAGCTGCCCTATCTGAACCGGCAAGACAGCCGCATGATCCCCAACACCTTCGAGGCCTATGTGCTGAGGGGTGAGGTTTCGGGTTTCGGCTTCATCGGTGGACACGTCACCCAGATGAAGACGCGCGGCTCGCGTGACTTCATCAGCATGTCGGAGGCCGCGGGCGCGCAGAGCTCGAAGGATCGGGGCCTCACCATGATGGGGGCGAGATACAGCCTGCGGAAGGGCGTCTCGATCGGCGCCATCGACTACTACGCCTGGGACGTGATGAACGTCCTCTACGCGGAGGCGAACTACACGCGCGAACTCACTGACGAGATCGGGCTCAAGCTTTCCGGCCAGTTCACCCATCAGCGCAGCATCGGCGAAGAGCTGCTGGGCGACCCCTCCTTCGACACCTACGTGTGGGGCGGCCGGGCCGCGCTGAGCGGTCGCAGCGCGATCCTGACGGCGGCCTTCAGCTCCACCTCCGACCACGCTGCCATCAAGAGTCCCTACGGAAGCTACCCGGGCTATGTCTCCCTGATGCGCAAGGACTTCGACCGCGCCGGGGAGCTGGCCTGGCTGGTGGGCGCCTCCTACGATTTCAAGCAACTCGGGATCCCCGGGCTGAGCGCCTTTGCCAGGTTCGCCCGGGGCACCAGCGCCCGCGATCCCAGCTCGGGGGATTCACTCCCGAACCAGCAGGAGTTCGACGTCACCGTCGACTACAAGCTGCCCGAAGGGCGACTCGAGGGCTTCTGGATCCGCCTCCGCTACGCCTTCCTCGACGTGGACGGCGATGCAGACCCGGCCCACGACCTTCGGGTGATCCTCAGCTACCAGATCCCGATCTTGTGAGCGGCGCCTCTTGGCTAGGCGGGGTCACGTTTGCGGGGCTGGATCGACCGGCGGCGCCTGCGGTAGAGTCGGGCCAGTGATCGCCTGCGAGTTCTGCGACCTCCTCCATCGCCCGCTCGCTCTCCGCCCGGGAGAGAAGGCGAAGTGCTCGCGCTGTGGCGGCGTGCTGGCGCGCGAATCGCGGAACCCGATTCAGGGCACACTCGCCCTCGCCTTCGCCGCCCTGGTCCTGCTGGTGCTGGCCAACGTCTTTCCCTTCCTCGAGATCAGCCTGGAGGGCCAGGTGCGCGAGAACACCATCGCCACCGGGGTGATCGGCCTCTGGGGAGGTGGCGCCCAGGCCCTCGCCGTTCTCATCTTCTTCACCACCATTCTGGCGCCGGCGCTCCGCATCCTGGGCCTCCTCTACGTGGTCTTCCCGCTCTCCTTCGGTTGGGAGCCGCCCGGCGTGGCGGGTGCGGTGCGCTTCCAGGAGGCCCTGGTCTCCTGGGCGATGCTCGACGTCTACATGCTGGCGCTGCTGGTCATCCTGATAAAGATGGCCGGGATGGCCAGGATCCAGCTCGAGATGGGCGCCTGGTGCTTCGTGGCGCTCTTCATCGTGCTGACCCTGGTGAGTGCGTTCTACGATCGCGAGGCGCTCTGGGATCGCGTGGAGGCGCTCCGATGAGCGCTGCCTTGACCGCCACGCGCGCCGGTCTGGTCCGCTGCGGGTCGTGCGAGAAGCTCCTGCGCGCCCGGCCGCTTCCTCCCGGGGCTCGCGCCCGCTGCCCGCGCTGTGGCGCTGGGCTCTCGCGCCGTAAGCCCCAGTCGCTGGCGCGCAGCTGGGCCCTGCTGATCGCCGCCATCATCTGCTACGTGCCGGCGAACCTGTATCCGGTGATGGAGGTGGCGGGCCCCGGCGGAAGCGAGGCCGACACCATCCTGAGCGGCGTTCAGGCCATGTTCGCGGCCGGCTGGTACCCGGTGGGTCTGCTGATTTTCTTCGCCAGCATCACGGTGCCCATACTCAAGATCCTGTCGCTGATGGGGCTTCTGATCTCGGTGCAGCGCCGCTCCTACTGGCGCCCGCGGGACCGGGCGGTGCTCTACCGGGTGGTGGAGATCATCGGGCGCTGGTCGATGCTGGACATGTTCGTGGTGTCGGTGATGGTGGCGCTGGTGCAGCTCGGTGCCGTGGCGAACGTGGCGCCCCGGATCGGGGCCACCTTCTTCGCCGCCGTGGTGGTGTTCACCATCTTCGCGGCCCAAAGCTTCGACCCGCGTCTGATCTGGGACGCGATGGAGGAAGAGACATGAGCGAGAGTGGTCCGTCGAGCGGCGGTGCGGGCGAGGCCCCCGAGGTGGTGGTGGAGAAGGGCCGCGGGCTCTCGCCGATCTGGCTGATCCCGATCGTGGCCCTGATCGTGGCCGGCGCTTTGGCCTACCAGGCGATCCAGGAGCGCGGCCCCAAAGTGGTGATCCTCTTCGAGACGGCCGAGGGTCTCGAAGCTGGAAAGAGCAAGGTCAAGTACCGCGAGGTGGAGGTCGGGACGGTGGACCTGATCCGCCTCCAAGACGCGGACCACGTGGAGGTGCACTGCTCGCTCGACAAGGGAACGAGACCCTACCTCACCAAGAGCGCGAAGTTCTGGGTGGTGCGGCCCCGGGTCGGGAGCGGGGGCATCTCGGGACTCGGGACCCTCGTCTCCGGCGCCTACCTGACCTTCCGGAACGGAAAGGAGAGCGACCCGCGGGAGCGTCGGTTCACCGGGCTCGAGACCCCGCCGCTCTCCGCCGAGGACACGCCCGGGCTCCCGATCGTGCTCCACACCGACCACCTGGGCGGCCTCGACACCGGGGACCCGATCTTCTTCCGCGACATCCACGTGGGCGACGTCGCCGGCTGGGAGCTCTCGAAGGATGGGAAGACCGTCGACGTCCAAGTGGAGATCGGCTCGTCCCACGCGCACCTGGTGCGCGCCAACAGCCATTTCTGGAACGCCGGAGGGGTCGAGCTCTCGCTCGGATCGGGCGGCCTCGACGTGAAGACCGAGTCGCTGCAGTCGATCCTGGCGGGCGGCGTGGCCTTCGACTCGCCCGCGGGTGGCGAACCGGCCAAGGCCGGCGACGTCTTCTGGCTCCACAGCTCCCGCGCGGACGTCGCGAGGACCTCGAAGGCCCACGGGGGCCTGCGCCTGGTGCTGGAGAGCGGATCCCTCGGCGGTGTCGCCGACGGGAACGCCGTCTACTACCGGGAGGTGCCGGTGGGTGCGGTGATCTCCCACGAGCTCGCCAAGGGCGGGAGCAAGGTCCGCATCAAGGTGAACATCGAGCCGAGGTACGCCTCGCTGGTGCGCAGCAACTCGGTCTTCTGGAACGCCAGCGGGATCAGCGCCGACCTCGGCCTCACCGGTCTCCACGTCCACGCCGAGTCGCTGAAGTCGCTGCTCTCGGGCGGCGTCGCCTTCGCCACGCCACCCAAGCCCGGCCACACGGTGAGCGCGGGGTCCGTCTTCCAGCTGCACGCGGAGGCCAAGAACGACTGGCACAAGTGGGAGACCGACTACTCGGCCAAGGACGGGGACGGCGAGAAGAAGCACGGGATCCTGGGCCGCTTCTTCCACCACGAGGACAAGACCGAGGAGGAAGCCAAGCAGGACGATCCCTCGCCCGAGCCCACCCACGAGGAGCAGAAGCACCACTTCCTGCACGGTCTCTTCCACCGCGGAGACTGACGGGCGCCCTCCGCTGGCGGAATGTGCCGTCTCGACCAAGAAGCCAACGCTTCCGCTGCCAGCAGGAGTTCGAGAAGTTCGTAGCCGCCGTCCTGAGCGAGGAGAGCGGTGAGTCGAACGGGACACCTGATAGGAAAGAATCGACTATTCGAATGGGTGCAACAAGGCGTGATGGCAAGCCCTGACCAACGATACAAGATGACAGGATGAACAGAACCACTGCAACCGTGATTCTCGCCGTATTGCTGTGTCCTTTTACCCACGCCGGTCCGGCTACGGGCCCTTGAAGCCGTGGTTCGACAAGACCTGGCGGCCCGGTGAGATCGAGCTGGTCAAAACGAAGGCTTGCCTTGCAGCGAATCGATCGAGCAGAATCCGTCAAACACTCTGGAGGATGAGCGAAATGAAGCGGGCGAGATTTACGATTTCGTGGATGACGCTAGTCGCCGTGGCGACGTCGATTATCGCGTTCGTACTGGTTCTTTCCATGGGCCAGCTCGCCGCTGCCGAGGTCAGCAAGGAAGAGCTGAAATCGATCAGCACCCCCGACAAGGTAAACACCTCACTCGGCGAATTGAAATTCTTCGACGGCGTCCCGACCGACGACACCGTCAAGACGGTCTACGACAACCTGGACCGGATGCGCGGCACACAGGTGTTTCTCAACACGCTGGGCGGCGCCTCTGTGTACCGGCTGCGGGCAAGCAGTGCGGAGATCGGTGCGGACAAGGCGAACAAGGTCTTGATCTCCGCGCAGCTCCTGAATTCGAAGAGCCTGTATCTGACGGCGAACACCTCGACGCTCTACGTGCATTGGTTTCTCGACACCGAGATCGACGGCCCGACGGTCATCGAGATTCCTCCGGGTATGCTCGGGTTGATCGATGACTCGTGGTTCCGATACGTTGAAGATCTTGGCGTCATCGGTCCGGACAAGGGAAAGGGCGGCAAGTACCTCGTGCTCCCTCCCGGCTACAAGGGCGACGTCCCCAGCGGCTACTTCGTGGTGCGACCGAAGACCTTCTGGAGCTGGGCCTTCGTGCGCGGTTCGATTGCCAAAGGCCTCGCGCCGGAAGTCGAGGTGATGAAGTCAAAGCTGAAAGTCTACCCCCTGGCACAGGCGAAGAATCCACCGAAGACCGAGTTCATCGATTTTTCGAATGTGTCCTACAACACCATCTCGCCCAATGATTTCGGCTTCTACGAGGACCTGAACCAGGTGATCCAGAAAGAGCCGATCGATTCGCTCGACCCGGAGACCCGGGGGCTGGTGGCCTCCATCGGCATGGTCAAGGGCAAGCCCTTCAAGCCGGATGCCAGGATGAAGAAGCTCCTGACCGAGGCGGTGGCGATCGGCAATGCCACGGCCCGCGCCATCCTCTTCCAACCGCGCGAGAAGGCGGCCTACTTCTATCCGGACAGCAAGAGCGCCTGGGTCATGGCCTATTTCGGCCATGACGTGTTCTTCGAGGTCGATGGTGCCCGCAATCTCGATGCCCGTACGAACTTCTTCTATGCCTACACGGGCGTCAGCCCTGCGATGGCGGTGACGGTGCCGGGGAAGGGATCGGATTATGCGATGGCCTTCCTGGACTCGAAGAAGCAGCCCATAGACGGCGCCAAGAACTACAAACTGCATCTCCCGCCCAACGTGCCGGTCAACAACTTCTGGGCTGTGACGCTGTACGACACCCAGACCCGCTCGCAGCTGCAGACCAGCAATCCTCTACCGACCCTGGGCAGTCAGACCAAGGGGGTGAAGAAGAACTCCGACGGCTCCTACGACATTTACTTCGGCCCGAAACCGCCCCCGGGCAAAAAGAGCAACTGGCTCGAAACCGTCCCCGGGAAGGCCTGGTTCCCCATCCTGCGAATGTATGGCCCGCTCGAGCCGTGGATCAAGAAGACCTGGCGCCCGAGTGAGATCGAGTTGGTTCAATAGTAATCAAGAGAAAGGACGCAAGAGGCGGCCGGAACCGTCAGTCGCCTCTTGCGAACAATAAAGAGCAGGAAGCAAAACATGAAGAACCTCAAGATAGTCACAGTATTTGCAGTACTTGCGCTTCTGACTCCGAGCATTGTCGCACAGGCATCGGACAAGCCCAAGATGGCCACCGAGACCCCGGCGGGGATTGCGGCGCCGGCCGAGGTCAAGACCCGCCTCGGAACGCTGAGGACCAAAGACGGCTTCCCGGATAAGGCCACGCTCGAGAAGGTCTTTGACAATCTCGATTTCCAGCGCGGCGTGCAGTCGGTTCTCACCGCCATGCCGGCCGCCTCGCTCTCGGCTATGCGCAGGGGCATGCGGGAATTCGGTCCCGACAACCAGACGGTGTTGCAGTTCCCGACCCACATGGATTCGAAATCGCTCTTTCTCACGGCGAACACGGCAGCGATCTACAACTTCATATGGCTGAACACCAAGGAAGGTCCACTGGTGATTGATGTGCCGCCGCAAGGGCTGGGAGCGATTGACAACTTCTGGTTCCATTGGGTCGGGGATGTCGGAGAGACGGGGCCCGACAAGGGCAAGGGCGGCAAGTACCTGCTGCTTCCTCCCGGCTACAAGGGCAAGGTGCCTGAGGGCTACCACGTCCTGCATTCACCGACGTACAACCACTGGTTCTTCCTCCGCGTGTTTGGCA
>Ga0255055_10000044_pt1 | contig 88918 bp, 85 predicted proteins | sample JV7_2_27_MG_FD_188633 | JGI IMG/M metagenome (GOLD analysis project Ga0255055, IMG submission 188633) | Seawater microbial communities from Jervis Inlet, British Columbia, Canada - JV7_2_27 | ecosystem: Environmental > Aquatic > Marine > Inlet | place: Canada: British Columbia | collected... | reverse complement strand
CTGCAGCATCGGCCGCACCTCCGGAGAGTACACGCGGATCGGCGATTGGAGCGCCGTCAGTGAAGCGCGGCAGGCGCCATTGGTCCGCCGAAACGGCTCCCGCTGCTTCCCATATGCTTCCCAGCGAGTTTCGGCTTCGTGAGGGAATCGCGTAAGTGCTTGAAATCATTGGGTCCGACGGGCGGGCTCGAACCGCTAACCTCCTGATTATGGTTCGGAGACCCGAACCCGGCCTCTAACCCGAATTGTTCATGAGCGCTCTACTATGGACGCCGATAGCACAGCATCTTCGCGACCTTCTCCCTCCGGCCGTCCTCGACGTACTGCCAAGTACGCCTCCGGCGGCCCGACCCACGGGTTAACGGCCGGCAAAGCCGCCCTTCCCGTACGGCACGCCTACGGCGTGCCTCGCTCCGAGGGTCGCGAATCTGCTGCACTCTCGGCGTCCTCGCTACGAGCTTCATGAATCATCCGGGCTAGCGGCAAAGGAGTCGTGCTCGATGCCGGTCGAGATGAATGCCACCATCACCAAGAGAGACGAGATCAACCACGGCTTGCTGGTCCTGCGGGTCCGTCCCGACTCCGCGCTCCCGGAGTTCAGCCCCGGGCAGTATGCCGTGCTCGCTTCCCCTGGTTCGCAGGCCAGGGTGGACTACGCCGAGCCCGAAGAGCCGCCTCCCGACCCCGACAAGCTCATCAAGCGCGCGTACTCGATTGCGTCGTCCAGCCAGCAGGGCGAGTACCTGGAGTTCTACATCGCCCTGGTTCATTCGGGTGCGTTGACTCCCCGCCTGTTCGCGCTGCAGGAGGGCGACCGCGTATGGCTGGGTAGGAAGATCGTCGGGATGTTCACGCTGGCGGACGTCACGCCCGGCCACGACATCCTGTTCGTCGCGACCGGGACCGGCCTGGCTCCCTACCTGTCCATGCTCCGCTCCGGCTACCGGTTCGAGGACGGACGCAAGACGGTGGTGATTCACGGAGCCAGGGTCTCCTGGGATCTCGGGTACATGCGGGAACTTTCCGCGCTGGCCGCCCGCTGGCCCGATTTTCACTACCTGCCGCTCATCGACGAGATCGAGCGCGATCCCGACTGGCCCGGCAAAGTGGGCTTCGTCTACGAGTACATCAACGACGGAACCACCTCCCGTCTCCTCGGTCACGACCTGGACCCCGCCAACACGAGCGTCTTCCTGTGCGGCAACCCACAGATGATCGAGGGGATGGAGAAGATGCTCACCGAAAAGGGCTTCAAGGTTCACAGCCGCAGGGATCCGGGCAACCTCTTCGTCGAGAAGTTCTGGCTCGACTGAAGATCGGTGTGGGCGTAGGTCCTCGAATCAGCGCCGCCCCGGCCCGTTGGAGGAAAGCACCCGATGGCCACTGAGTATTTGAAGAAGGCACCGAGGACCCCCGCCACCGGCGAGGACGACACGCGGCGGATCGTCTCGGAGATGCTGGCCGAGCTTCAGAAGGGCGGAGAGGAAAGAGCGCGCGAATACGGGGTGAAGCTCGACGGATATTCCGGAGACATCCTGGTCGGCCGCGAGACCGTCGAAGCGGCCTCGGGGCAGGTTCCCCAGCGGCTCAAGGACGACCTGAAGTTCGCTCACGAGAAGGTGGGGGAGTTCGCGCGCCGGCAACGCGAGAGCATACGGGAGTTCGAAACCGAGCTCTCACCCGGGGTCTGGGCGGGCCAACGTCTGATACCGGTCGAGACCGCGGGCTGCTACGTGCCCGGTGGTCGCTATGCGCACGTCGCGTCCGCGATCATGGGCATCACCACCGCAAAGGTGGCGGGCGTCGCCAACGTGATCGCCTGCTCGGCGCCCCACAGGGACACGGGCATCCACCCCGCCATCCTGTATGCGATGGATCTCTGCGGCGCGGATCACATCCTCGCCCTGGGCGGGGTACAGGGAATCGGGGCGCTGGCCTTCGGGTTCTTCACCGGCAAGAGAGCCGACATCCTGATTGGCCCCGGCAACCGCTTCGTTGCCGAGGCCAAGCGCATGTTGTTCGGCAGCGTTGGAATCGATCTCTTCGCGGGCCCGACGGAGATCCTGGTGATCGCCGACGAAGCGGCGGACCCGGGCATCGTGGCGCAGGACCTGGTCGGCCAGGCGGAGCACGGCCCCGATTCGCCGGCGTGGCTGGTCACCACGAGCCGCCGGCTGGCCGAGGAGGTGATGGCGCGAATGGAGGGTCTGATCGCCGACCTGCCGGAGGCACAATCACGGGCGGCTGAAGCCGCCTGGCGCGACTATGGTGAAGTCGTCGTGTGCGATACGGACGAGGAAGCCGTGCGAATCAGCGATGAATACGCGCCCGAGCATCTCGAGGTCCAGACCGCGAATCTCGATTGGTATCTCGGCAGGCTGAGGAATTACGGCTCGCTCTTCCTCGGGGAAGAGACCACCGTCGCGTTTGGAGACAAGTGCGCCGGTACCAATCACATTCTTCCGACCAAGGGGGCTGGTCACTATACGGGTGGTCTCTCCGTGCACAAGTTCATCAAGGTCGTCACCACCCAGCGCATGAGCCGGGACGCGAATCGCGAGATGGCCGCGGTCGCCGCGCGGATCTCGCGCCTGGAAGGCATGGAAGCTCACGCGAGAACGGGCGACATCCGCCTCCAGAAGTACTTCCCGGGCGAGACCTTCGCCCTGGAAGGCTGAGGGGAGAGCAGGAAAGGGTGGCAGAAGCAATGAACGCCTTTGCGAGTGAGCTGTTTTCGCTGCAAGGATGCGCGGCCCTGTGTACTGGGGGCGCATCGGGAATCGGAAGACGGATGACCCTGGCGCTCGGGCGGAGAGGAGGAAACGAGGTGCGCAGAACAGATTTCCTGGTACACGCGGAGTCCGATACGGTGGGCGTCGTCGTGGCCGAGGATACCGCGTCGGGAGAGGAGTGGACCGGCTGGATCATGGCGACGGACGAGACCATCCACATCCAGGCGATGGATGAGATCCCCCTTGGCCACAAGGTCGCGCTGAACGACATCCAGAGCGGCGATACGATCGTCAAGTACGGTCGCGACATCGGCAGGGCAGTCGCGGACATCTCGAAGGGCTGCCACGTCCATGTTCACAACCTCAAGACGAAGAGGTGGTAGGCCATGGGCAGCAAGAGGACTCTTCGCGCCTATCGCCGCGAGAACGGTCGAGTCGGGATCCGCAACCACGTCATCATCCTGCCGCTCGATGACATCTCCAACGCAGCTTGCGAGGCGGTGGGCAACAACATCCAGGGCACTCTGGCGATTCCCCATCCCTACGGGCGGCTGCAGTTCGGCGCCGATCTCGATCTGCACTTCAAGACGTTGATCGGGACCGGCGCCAATCCGAATGTCGCTGCGGTCGTCGTGATCGGGATCGAACCCGGCTGGACGGGGCGCGTGGTCGACGGCATTGCCGAGATGGGAAAGCCGGTGTCCGGATTCGCCATCGAGCAAAGCGGAGACATCGCCACGATTGCCTCGGCGTCGCGCAAGGCCCAGGAGTACGTGCAGTGGGCGTCCGAACGGCAGCGCGAGGAATGTGAGATTTCCGATCTGTGGCTCTCGGTCAAATGCGGGGAATCGGACACGACTTCCGGACTGGCGTCGAACCCGACGGTCGGAAACCTGATCGACAAGCTCGATCCGCTGGGTGTGACCACTTGTTTCGGGGAAACCTCCGAGCTCACCGGCGCTGAACAGGAGTGCAGGAGCCGGGCCAGGACGCCCGAGGTGGGCGACGAATTCATCGGTGTCTGGAAGGCCTACATGGAGGAAGTGATCGAACCGAACAAGACCTCCGATCTGTCGGAGAGCCAGCCCACCAAGGGAAACATCGAGGGTGGCCTCACCACGATCGAGGAGAAGGCCTTCGGCAACCTCGAGAAGATCGGCAAGAAGACGAAGTACGTCGACGTTCTCGAGCCGGCCGAGACCCCGTCGAAGGGACCGGGCCTCTACTTCATGGACACCTCATCCGCGGCGGCGGAATGCGTTACTCTCCAGGCGGCTGCGGGGTTCGTCGTCCACTTGTTCCCGACGGGGCAGGGCAACATCGTCGGCAACCCGATCGAACCGGTCATCAAGCTCACCGCCAATCCGCGCACGGTGCGGACGATGGGCGAACATATCGACCTCGACGTCTCGGGAATCCTGAGGCGGGAGATGAATCTCGATGAGGCGGGAGATGCCCTGATCGATTTGACGCTCAGAACGAGCAACGGCCGGATGACCGCGGCGGAAACCCTGGGGCACAGGGAGTTCGTGCTGACCAAGCTGTACAGAAGCGCCTGACGCGGGAGACGCCGGCACCGAGGACCACCGAGCGAGGTGAATCATGCTCAGAGAATCGTACCCGTACTATCTGGCGAACGAGGCGGCGATGCCGAACACGGATCTCGAGGTGTTCGACAAGTACAGCGGCGAACTCGCGACCCGCGTCGCCATGGCGGACGCCAGCGCCATCGACGCGGCCATCGCGGCCGCTGACCAGGCGACCCGGCCGATGCGAGAGATGAAGGCGTACCAACGCCAGGCGGTTCTCGACCACTGCGTGAAGCGTTTCGGAGAACGCTTCGAGGAGCTCGCCATGAGTCTCTGCATCGAGGCCGGCAAGCCGATCAGGGATGCGAGGGGCGAGGTCGGGCGACTCATCGACACCTTCCGCATTGCCTCCGAAGAGGCAACGAGAATCTACGGCGAGGTCATGCCCCTGGACATCAGCGAACGCGCCAGGGACTACGCGGGGATGTGGAAGAGGGTTCCGATCGGAGCCTGTTCATTCATCGGTCCCTTCAACTTTCCGTTGAACCTCGTAGCCCACAAGGTCGCTCCAGCCATTGCGACTGGCTGCCCCTTCGTGCTGAAGCCCGCAAGCTTTACCCCGATCGGGGCCCTCATCATCGGCGAGGTGCTGGCGGAGACCGATCTTCCCCGAGGCGCCTTCTCTGTCTTGCCCTGTAGGCGGGAGGGGGCGGCCCAGTTCACCACCGACGAGAGACTGAAGCTCCTGAGCTTCACGGGTTCTTCGGAGGTGGGCTGGGATCTCAAGGCCCGCGCGGGCAAGAAGGTCGTGATTCTGGAGCTGGGCGGCAACGCCGCGTGCGTCGTCGACGGGGATACCGATATCGAGGACGCCGTCTCGCGCATGGTCTTCGGGGCCTTCTATCAGAGCGGCCAGAGCTGCATCAGCGTGCAGCGCATCATCGTGCACGAATCCATCTACGATTCCTTCCGAGACCGGCTCGTAGAGGCGACCCGCGCTCTCGAGATGGGGGATCCCAAGGATCCCCACGTATTGATAGGCCCGATGATCGCCGAGCGGGAGGCCGCGGGCCTGGAAGACAAGATCCAATCGGCGGTCCGCGCTGGTGCGACACTGCTCTGCGGCGGAGAGCGCCGGGGCAGCCTGCTCGAGGCGACGCTCCTAGAAAACGTACCCAGGGACCAGGCCGTGGTCTGCGAGGAGGCATTCGGGCCCGTCGCCGTACTGTCGAGATTCTCGGACTTCGACGCGGCCCTCGACGAAGTCAACGACAGCGCCTTCGGTTTGCAGGCCGGTATCTTCACCCGGGATATCCACAAGGCGCACAGGGCCTGGGACGTGCTCCAGGTGGGCGGTGTAGTGATCGGTGACGTTCCCTCCTGGCGCGTGGACCACATGCCCTACGGAGGCGTCAAGGACAGCGGCATCGGGCGCGAGGGCGTCCGCTGGGCCATCGAACACCTGAGCGAGGTCCGCCTGATGGTCGTCCGGACCCCTCCGAGCTAGGGCATCAACGGGGTCAGTTCTCGGTCAGGATCACGTCGTCGTACTCGACCTCGAAGCGGAGCTTGTGGTTGGCCTCCTCCCGGGCCAGGCTGTCGAAGATCTGCTTCACCTCCGCGTCGCTGGTTTGAGCGGCGAGATCCGTGTAGAGCTGAAAGGCTGCCTTTTCCCGCTTCATGGCCAGAATCAGCGCATCCTGGTAGGTCACGCTGGCCGAAGGCGCCACATCCACCAGGTAGTCACCGATCTTGAGATCCACCACCTGCTTCGCGGGGGAGAAGGATCGGCCGCCCTTCTTGATGCCCTCGAGCTTCCTCTTGTGTCCTAGCTCCTCTCTGGCGAACTGGGAGAAGAGGCCCTCCATCCCGGGGCGTTCCGCCTTCTTTGCCAGGTCGGTGTAAAAATCGTGAGCTTCCTGCTCTCTCTCAATGGCGAAGTTCAGGATCTCCTCCAGATTGCCTGCGGGCATGGGGTACCTCCTATCGTCAAGTCACGAGCTTCATGTCGGCGCGGATCGCAGTGCCGACCACCCCGCTCCTGTTATCGTTGAGCATGGTCGAGGCTCTCTGCTCGACATAAGCTCAGGAATCTCAATAGATAAGTAAAATCGATATTCTCTATGATCTTATTGATGGTGTCTATTTTCAGCCGGACCCGGTGGCGGGCAGGATAGCAAACAGGAACGCGTTGAATAGGGAGCCTTCAGGGGAGCGCAGTGGGTTCGGTATAATTGGCGATATCGAGAATCCGCTCGATCATCACTGCGGAAACCAGGAGGAGGAGAGATGTTGGACAAACAGGTCGAACAGGGGATCAACGAGCAGATCAACGCGGAGCTCTACTCGGCCTATCTCTACTACTCCATGGCGGCGTATTTCGAAGCACTGAGTCTCAAGGGGTTCTCCCACTGGATGCGCGTACAGGCGCTGGAGGAGATGACCCACGTGCAGAAGTTCTTCAGGTACATCAACGATCGCGGCGGCCGGGTGGTGCTGAGTCCGATCGGGGCGCCTCCCTCGGAGTGGGAATCTCCGCTGGTGGTATTCGAAGAGGTGTACGCACACGAGGTGAAGGTCACCGGTCTCATCAACAAGCTGATGGACCTGGTGGTTTCGAAGAGCGACCACGCGAGCTGCAGCTTCCTGCAGTGGTTCGTGACCGAGCAGGTGGAGGAGGAGGCATCGGTCGACGAGGTTCTCCAGAAGCTCAAGCTGGTCGACAAGACCGAGGGCGGTCTGTTCCTGCTCGATCAGGAGATGGACAAACGGACCTTCGCCCCGCCGGCCGACCTCGCAGGTGTGTTCTGACTACTAGCCCTGCTGGCGCGGCGGGCTAACCGTAGATGAGGCGCGCCAGGGTCTCCGCGACGCAGCCGGGTTTCTCCTCGCCTTCGATCTCGACAGTCACCCGCTGCTTGATCTGGAGGGTGTTGGGAGCCTTGAGTTCCGCTTCCAGCAGCTCGCGACGCGCGCGCACCCTCGAGTCGACCTTTACGGGATTCGGAAAGCGCACCCGGTCGAGGCCGTAGTTCACCCCCATGATCACACCCTCGTATGCCTTGGGATCGCTCGGGGGGATGCTCTTCTGGAGGTGCACGACCAGGGAGAGGGTCAGGAACCCGTGGGCGATGGTCACCTTGTAGGGAGAGAGCTTCGCCGACTTCTCCGGATCGACGTGGATGAACTGATGGTCCAGCGTCGCGTCGGCGAACTGGTTGATCTGCTCCTGGGTGACGGTGTGCCACTCGCCGACCCCGTCATCGGATCCAAGGTTCTTCTTGAAGATCTCGAGGGCGGCTTCAGCCTTGCTCGACATGTGATTCTCCTTCTCTGGGGATGCGAACTCGTAGTCCAAGGAACCGGCGCGCCGGGTCAGACTCCTAGCAGATCCGCGCCTTCCCCTCGAAGCCGGCGGGCTCGATCTGGATGGTGACGTGATCGATTCCGAAGCGCTCCCGCAGGATCTCCTGGAGGGCTGCCAGCAGCTCGTGGTCCTGGACCTGATGGGACGACTCGACGTGACAGGAAAGGGAAACGAAGCCACTGGTGATCGTCCAGACGTGGAGGTCGTGGATCGAGAGCAGCCCGCGCGTCTCGCAGAGCACGCGGCGCACCTCCTCGACGTCGATGTGGCCCGGGGCCGCCTCCATCAGCACCCCGACGGTCTCCCGGATCAGCTGCCAGGAGGCGAAGATCACCAGCAGGGCGATGCCGATCGACGCGATCGGATCGGCCCGTCGCCAGCCGAAGGCCCACACCAGGAAGGCGGCGGCGATGACCCCGATGCTGCCGAGCGTGTCGCTCAGCACGTGAAGCCAGGCTCCGCGCACGTTCAGGTTCGAATCCTTCCCCCCGTGGAGCATCCAGAGGCCGGCCAGGTTGATGAACAGGCCTCCCACCGCGACGACCAGCATGGGTGCGCCGAGGACCTCGCGTGGAGCGCTGAGGCGCTCCACGGCCTCTCTCAGAATGAGGAGTACCACCGCGATCAGCGCCACGCCGTTGGCCAGGGCCGCCAGGATCTCCACACGGTGATAGCCGAAGGTCCGCTCCACCGAGGTGGGCCGCTGGGCCAGCCAGATGGCGAAGAGGGTCAGCGTCAGGGCCGCCACGTCGGAGAACATGTGGCCCGCGTCTGCCAGGAGCGCCAGCGAACGCGTCCAGAGGCCGCCGAGCACCTCGGCGATCAGATAGGCGGCCACCAGCGCGAGCGTCACCGAGAGCCGGCGGCGGTCGTCGGCGCGGCTTCGTGAATGGTCTTCGTGGCCGTGAGAATGCGCCAACTGCTACGGACCGCGTGAGACGCCGCCGATGTTCATGCGGCTATGATCCAGGGAATCGCTCGGTTCCGCAACGAGGAACCTCGTCGCTGGCGCGCGGATTCCCGGGCGTCAGCGCAGCAGGGCGAGGAGATCGTCGCGGGTGATGCTGTGGGCGGTGCCGGACTCCCCCAGGGCCATCTCCGACACCCATCGCTTCTTCTCCTGGAGTGCCAGGATCCGCTCCTCGACGGTGTCCTCGGCCACCATCCGGTAGACGAAGACGGGCCGCTCCTGGCCGATGCGATGGGCCCGGTCCGCGGCCTGCTCTTCCACGGCGGGGTTCCACCAGGGGTCGAGGAGGAAGACGTGATCGGCCGACGTCAGGTTCAGGCCCGTTCCCCCGGCCTTGAGGGAGACGAGGAAGACCGGTGGACCCGTCTCCTGCGCAAAGCGGCGCAGCACGCTGGCGCGATCCCGGGTCGTCCCGTCCAGACGCGTGTAGGGAATGCCGGCCTGATCGAGTCGCGGCTCCACCAGGTCGAGCAGCGAGGTCCACTGGGAGAAGACGAGAGCTTTGTGACCATCTGCCACCGCGGTATCGAGCCGATCGAGAAGCAGTGCCAGCTTCGCGGAGTCCTCGGCGTCCTGACCCGGCACCAGCGCCGGGTGACAGCAGGCCTGCCGCAGGCGTAGAAGCGCCTCGAGCGCTGCGAGGACGCTCCCCCCGGTCTCGAGTCGTTCGACCACCTCCCGTGCTGTGGCGGCTCGGATCGCTTCGTAGATGCTCCGCTCCAAGTCGCCGAGGACGCAGTGCAGCACCACGTCGGTGCGGGGCGGGAGCTCCGGTGCGACCTCCCCCTTGCGCCGCCGGAGCACGAAGGGGCGGATGCGTTCGCGAAGGCGCTCGGCGGTCTCGGCATCGCCCTGGGAGATGGGGCGGGTGTAGCGCTCGTCGAAATCGCGGCGCCCGCCGAGGAGACCCGGATTGGTGAAGTGAAGCTGGCTCCAGAGCTCGTCGAGCCGGTTCTCGACGGGTGTCCCGGTGAGTGCGATTCGGAAGCCGCAGGGGAGCTGGTAGGCGGCCTGGGCGACCTGACTGTCGGGATTCTTGATCGCCTGGGCTTCGTCGAGGATCACGGTCTCCCAGGCCTCTCGGACCAGCGCCTCGTGATCCCGACGAAGGAGAGCGTAGGTGGTGAGGGTGACATCCGCCTGCGGCTCGATGGTGCGCCCGCTGCCGTGGAAGATCTGAACGCGCAGGTCCGGGCGGAAGCGGGCGATCTCGTCGGACCAGTTGTGGAGCAAGCTGGTGGGCGCGACCACCAGCGTGCGGCCGCGCAGCGCGCAAAGCGCCTGCAGCGTCTTGCCGAGCCCCATGTCGTCGGCCAGCAATCCGCCCATCCCCGCGTCGCGCAGGAAGCAGAGCCAGTTCACGCCCGCGTGCTGGTAGGCGCGCAGTGTGGCGCGGAGATCGCCGGGAAGAGGCGCCTCCGGGATCCCCGCGAAGTCGCCGACGAGGCGGTTCAACTGCTGGAAGGAAGGGGGCGGGGGCTGGTCCAGTGCATCGCAGAGCCGGGCGAGGTCCGGGAGGGCGCAGCGCGGAAGGCTGCCGTCGCCGCCGCGCGCCGCCAGGAGATCCTCGATCCGCGGACCGAACCGGGAAAGCCAGTCGGAGGGCAGGGAGGCGAAGCCGCCCTCCGAGAGGGGGACGAGCGACTCGCCAGCCCGCCAGGCCCGCAGGACGCGGAGCGGATCCGCACTGCCGGAAGAGCTCTCCTGCCCCTCCTGCGCGCCGGGCTCCCCGGAGTGGAAGCGCAGGTCGAAGCGCTCCTTCTCCACGCGCAGCTCGGGAACCAGCGGCGCCGCGAGGAAGAAGGACTCGTGGTCCCGGCCCTGCACCTCGCCGGCCCAGCCCTGGAGACGCGCCGTGAACTCGATGGCCTCCTCGGGCTCCAGGGAGACCCGGTGGCCGGGGACCAGGGCGAAGCGGCTGCGCAGGCTCCGGATCAGCGCTCGCTCCGCTACCTCATCGCGCAGGGGGATGGGTCCGCGCAGGTGGGTCAGTCGGCCCCCGTCGACTCTCGCGTTCGGGGGGTCTCCGTAGACGAGGGTCGGGAGCACGCTCAGCCGCTGCCCGGCACGCTCGGTTCGGAACACGATCCGGGGGGGGACAGAGGCGGTCGAGGGCAGGCGCCGCGTCTCCACCTCGACGGGAATCCTCTTGAGCAAAGAGGGCAGCACTTCGGTCAGAAGCTCGGTGACCTGGTCGGGCGTGAAGGTACGCCCTTGCCCGAGATCCAGAAGCTCGCGACCGGTGAGCTGGGTTTCGCCGAGCTCTCGAAGAGTGTCGCCACAGAGCACCAGGCCGTTGCAGACCTCGCTGCAGGTGGGGGGGTCCCGTTCGACGAAGAGACGAAACCCGAGGGGGTTGTCCACCAGCCGCGCGCGAAGCCCCACGGGCTCCGGCGAGGTGTTCACGGGTCGGCCGTCGAGGCGAACGTCGGGGCAATTCTGGAGCGCCCGGAGCAGATTGCGGAGAACGCCCCGGGGCATGACGCCCCGGAGCTTGGGCCCGAGGGCGCGCTCGGCGGCGATGTCCACCTGTGTCGCAACGACACTGGGTCCTTCCACCCGCCCCGATGCGAGAGCCGTGAGAGTGCTCCGAAGCGGGGTCTCACCGTCGTCGGCCACCAGGTATCGCTCGAGGGCGAGGGCGCCTCCCTCTCGGGTGAAGCGATAGCTGAGCCGGGCGCCCCCCGGCGGACCACTGGGAAGAGAGCGACCCTCGCGACGCGCACGCCACACGGCGATCGCCGCCGCGGCGACGTGCGCGCAGGGATCGTCGCCGCTGCCGCAATCGCACTCCCACTCGCAATCCCGCGGGTAGAGGATGACGGTGGGATGGACCACGCTTCCCGACGAGCGAACCCGAACCACGACTTCGCTCTCGTCGGCGTGCTCTCCGACCACCGCATCGGCGCGGGCGAGCTCTACACCCCGCGACCAGGCAGATCGGGATGCCCGGCCGCGAACCGTTTCGAAGAGATCTTGCACGAACGGCAGGAGGCTAGTCTCGGTCCGGCGGACGTGCCATGGTCCCGGGTGATGGCCAGCTACATCACCCCCGAGGGTTTTCGCAAGCTCCAGGAGGAGCTCGAGTATCTGTGGAAGACCGAGCGTCCGAGGGTCACCAGCGAGGTCAGCGAGGCGGCGGCGCTCGGTGACCGCTCGGAGAACGCCGAGTACATCTACGGCAAGAAACGACTGCGGGAGATCGATTGGCGCCTGCGGTTTCTCTCCAAGCGCCTGGACGAACTCACGGTGGTGCGCTCGTCACCGGAGCAGGAAGGACGGGTGTATTTCGGGGCCTGGGTCACCCTGGAGGACGAGAACGGGAACCTGACCGAGTACCGGTTGGTGGGGCCCGACGAGAGCGACGTCGCGGCTGGCAAGATCAGCATCGCCTCGCCGATGGGACACTCGCTGATGGGTAGGGAAGAGGGCGACGAGTTCGTCCTGCGTCGTCCCAAGGGCCCCGCCACCTTCAAGGTCGTCGAGATCCGCTACGCGCGCGACTCCTAGCCGGCAACTCCGGGCTCGATCCGGGGGGATTTCTTCGGGGCCTCTAACGCGTTGCGTTATGCCGGGAGATGACTGCCAGTCATTCTTCGCTCGCCCACCGTTCAAGTCCGGTCTCGGGGAGTGCGAAAAGAAAGGGGAATCAGCGGGATGGATCCCTCTTTTCACGGGTGTATCGATCAATGGACTCTCCGGTCATTCAAGTTCGTCTCAAGGGTCGCGTGTTGCAGACTTTGCCGTTCCAGGGCGACGTCCTCCGGATCGGCCGCATGAAAGAAAACGACATCGTGATCAACAACGTCTCCGTGAGTCGCTTCCACGCGGTGCTGAAGCGCGAGAACGGGCGGGTGATCCTGGAGGACGCGGGGAGCCAGAATGGCTGCTACGTGAACGGCACCCGGATCGCGAGCAGCATCCTGCTCAAACCCGATGACGAGGTCCTGATCGGAAAGCACCAACTGGTGCTCAGTGAAGGAGAGGCGCAGGACGCGTCGTCTCCCGAGGCGGCGGCGAGTGTGGACCCGCAGGAGGATCTCCTTGCCCCCGCCGAGCCGGAGGGGCTCGAGGTGGAGGAGGAAGCGCTGGAGGCGCCGAGCCCCGTGGCGAGAGATGCTGCGGAGGAAGACGCGCCGGCCGAGACCCTCTCTGCGTCCGACCTGGGCGAGGCGAGCGGCGCCGGTGTCTTCGAGTCCGACCTGGAGGCAGATCTCGCCGCCGCCGAGCCGGGCACCGAGGTAGCGGTCGATTCCGGAGATGACGGAGCCGAGCCAATGGATGAGAAGCCGGAGGAGGGCCGCGTGGAGCGGGTCGAGCCCCCCGAACCGGTCATTGCCGAGATCCAATCTCCCGAGGAGCCCACGTGGTACGCGGGCCTCATCATCCAGCGCGAGGGAAAGCTCGACCGCATCATCAGCTGGGATCGGGATCGGCTCACCGTTGGCTGCTCGAGCGAGTGCGACATCTTTCTCGACCAGCCCGAGGTCTCTCGACGCCACGCGATGTTCGTACGGGAGGCTGAGGGCTACGAGGTGCGCGACCTCGAATCGATCAACGGCGTGCTGGTCAATGGCGAGAAGACCAAGTGTCGTCGCCTCGAGGTGGGTGACACAGTCAAGATCGAGGGCTTCGAACTCGTCTTCCTGCTCGACCGGCGGCCGATCGACGAGGAGATCGCGACCGACGAACTCGCCACCCCCGTCGCTGCTGGAGCCGAAGAGGGCTTCGACATGGAGATGAGCAGCGAGAACCTCCCGATCGGCCCCAACACCACAAATCCGAAGGTCGTCGAGGAGCCGCTGGAGCCGGTCGAGGTGGCGGAGGAGATGCCGGAAGACGTTCTCTCCGGGATCGACGACCCCGAGGACAAGGAGATCGTCGAGGTCGAGGCGGTTTCTCGCCCGCCGCTCGACGTCGAAGATTCCGCAGTGCCGGTCGTGACGGACCACGTGCTCACCTTGGAGCTCAGAGTCCGCGTCGAGGATCTCCCCGAGCCCCTTCGAGCGGCACTCGCCGGAGTCGACGGGCGCGACCTCAAGCTACCCGCCGAGATCGTTCTCAAGACCGACGCCTAGTTTGCATTTCTCACCCGCTCGCTACTGAGGCGCGCTGAGTGCGCTGTGCTAGCGTCCGCCGCTCCTTCGCAGCGTTCGGGAGTCGCTCGCCAGGAGCGCGCTGCGGGTGGTAGGATCAGCCAATGAGCGGCCAAGCGGAACGCCTGCCGGCGGGAAAGCTCGGCATGGATCTTCTCGCCGGGTTCCTCGTCGGGCCGGCGGCGGGCAATGGCGTCGTGCTGGGACCGGGGATCGGCCGGGACGTCGCAGTCGTCGATGCGGGTGGCGACCGGTACTGGCTCCTCAAGAGCGACCCCATCACCTTCACCACCGACGAGATGGCCCACTACGCTGTCACTGTGAACGTGAACGACATCGCCACCGCGGGTGGCACACCGCGCTGGTTCCTGGCGACTCTTCTGCTCCCCGAATCCGCAGTCACGGCCGGGGAGGTCGCATCGCTCTTCGAGGAGCTTCGGGTCGCCTGCGCCCGCTACGGAGTCAGTCTGGTGGGTGGGCACACGGAGGTCACGGGCGCCGTGAACAGAGTCGTGATCGCAGGGTCGATGATCGGCGAGGTGGCGAAGGGCTCGCTGGTTCGAAGCTGCGACGTGGCGATCGGCGACGCGATCCTGTGCACCAAGGGCGTTCCGATCGAGGGATGCGCCATCCTCGCCAGGGAGAAGCGGGAGGAGCTGCTGGCAGCCGGCTTCGATCCCGGGGCCCTCGACGACTTCGCCGGATTCCTCCATACGCCTGGCATCTCTGTGCTGGAGGATGCGCGTACGGCCTGCGCGGTCGCCCCCGTTCATGCCATGCACGACCCGACCGAGGGCGGCCTGGCCACGGCCCTCTGGGAGCTCGCCCTCGCCAGCGACGTGGGCCTGCTGGTGGAGGCCGAGTCGATTCCCGTTCTCCAGGCGGCCCGACCGCTCTGCGCGCACTTCGGAATCGATCCTCTGGGAACGATCGCATCGGGGGCGCTCCTCGTGGCCGTTGCGCCCGACGCCGCCGCCAGGGTCAGTCGCGCCTGCGCAGCAGCGGGGATCGCCTGTGCGAAGATCGCGACTGCCGTCGCCCCCTCGCGCGGCGTCAAGCTCGTGCGTGATGGACAGGAGTTGGAGCTTCCCCGCTTCGACCAGGACGAGATCGTCAAAGCCTTCTAGCCTGCTTGATCGTTCGTGCTAGCGGTGCTGGTCCTCTTGGCCCCATTTCTGTTTTTCCGCTGGGCGATTACTGACAAGGGACATCCCCAGCTCTTGGGGTGAACGACACACACGTGCAACTACACCGGATAACGCACCGTCGCTGAAACCACTAGGGCGAGCGCTCGGGGCGGCGGCACGCGGGTAGGAGTGCCGCTCTATTTGCTGATCGAGTTGGCAAAGCTCGTGGGGGTGGAGCTTCGAGCCCACCTCGGCGAGGCGGTTCGTCGGGCGATCCAAGATCCGGACACCGTGATGCTACCGCGGGGCCTCGAGTAGTCAGACACCAGTGGGAGGTCAGCGAGGCAGCTTCGTCCCAGGATCAAGCAGATTGAATCTCTCAACATTCCGAGTGGTTGTCGCGGAGACTTGCCGCTTGGTTCCACATTCCCTCCGGCGAGTTGCGCATAATCTGCTTGCGTTTGCACATCGGTGCGCGGAGAATTCGCCTGTGTGTCCGGCTCGAGACGAGTAGAGATCACGGGCCGGGGGCGGGACCGTCCCTTCTGACACCTTGCGCGTCTCCATTGGCTGTTTCCCGCCTCGTCCGGAATCGAAAGCTTAAACGATAGGAGTGAAAACATGCGACTCGACTGGCCGACATCCATTGCTGCCCTGGCGTTGGGTTTCTTCGTTGCCGCGCAAGGCGCTGCGCAACCGGTTCTGCTCGGGAGTTCGCAGTTCGCCGAGCTCTTCAGCGTCGACGTCACATCCGGTGCATCGACCTTCATCGGTTTCATGCCTCTGGGCCTCGCCACCGAGATCGAATTCGATCCGCTCACGAGCAGGCTCTTGGCCGAGCAGACGGACGGCGGGACGGGCCTGTTCACCATCGACCCGGCGACCGGCGCGCCCCTGGGGGTGGTGAATCACCCCTTCGGTGCGCTGAACGGCCTCGAGTTCGTAGGTCCGACGCTATACGGGACCTTTATTTTCGGGCCGGGGGCTCCCTCGGAACTCGTGATCGTCGACACGCTCACCGGCGCTCTCACGCCGGTTGGTCCGACGGGTCTGGGGCCGATCTCGGGCCTTGCCTTCGACCCGAGCAGCAACGTGATGTACGGCGTGACAGCCGGAGGTGCGCCAGCGTCCCTGGTGACGATCGACCTGCTCACGGGTGCCGCGACGCCGATCGGACCGACCGGGCTCGATCGCATTGGTAGCATCGAACTCGCGTCGGACGGGAACCTCTACGGGGGGCTCACCGCCTTTGCGAGCCTATTCCCGAATCATCTGGTTCAGATCGACCTGACGACGGGCGCGGCGACGGTGATCGGAGACACGGGCTTCTCGATCACGGGCCTCACCTCGACCGTGCCGCCCGACCTTGGCTCGACGAGCATCGAGGTGAGCAAGACTGCCAGCTTCGATGGGCGCGTCGTCTCGGGCACGATCAGCATCACCAATACGGGCGAGAACCCGGCGGTGATCTCGGCTATGGCTGACTCCTTGGAGGTTCACTTCCCGCGGAAGGGGCGGTCGACTCCCCCTCCGCTGCCTGGGGGATCGACGCCGAACTGGTTCAAGGTCGCTGATGTACCGGTCGCGAAGCCTGGTCCGATCCCGGTCGGAGAGACCGTGGAGATCGACTACTCGTTCGACCTCTGTGCTGCCGCGGACTTCGCGGGTGCCAACGCGATGCGAAACGTGGTGGCGGTGACGCTCGCCAACAAGCCGGAGAAAGCTCGGAAGGACACGGTCGTGACGCGCTCCGAGAGCTTCAAGCCCCAGGCGCCGGAGTGTCCGGTGGGGCCGGTTACCGAGGACCTTAGCCCGTGCTTCGCCAACGACTTCTGGGAGTTCGACGTGACTGCTGGGCAGACAGTCTTTATCGAGGCTGACACTGTGGATGCAGCGACGGCAGCCGATCTGTGCTTCTTCGGCAATTGCGGTGGGGTCGACTTTTTCGGCGCCGACGACGACTTCTCTTGCACGTTCCCCCCGCCGGCCTTCTCATGTCCACGGGACACCTTCGTGGCGACGACGAGCGGGACCTGCACTGTTGAAGTGCGCACCTGTTCGTCTGCCTGCGCGGATCCTGGGATGGCGAACTACAGCCTGACCGTGCAACGTGATGGCTCGTTCGCAGACCTCACGCTGGTCGGAGACGACCTGTAGCGTCACTGTGAGAAGGCGGGGGCTGAGGCTCACGCCCGGCCTCCGCCCCTTCGCCTTCCGCAGGGGCGCGAGCGAAGCCTGGCATCAACCTTGAATGCTGCCGCGTTCGAGGTAATCGCTCGGGTCGGGGTGTGGTGGTATTCCAACTCTTCGCTTCGACCCCGAACAGCGTTCTTCGACCGGCACTTGAATGGGAACAAGCAGGTGTGGGCTTAACGCTGCTCGAAGTAGAAGCGGATCTCCGGCTGGAAGAGCACGTAGAGGGTGTAGGCACCCAGGATCGTTCCGAGAGGAAACGAGAAGAGGATCACGACAGCGAAGACCATCGCGTAGAGCCTGGCCCACGAGCGCCGCGTGAGCAGCGCGAGACCGCCGATCAGTCCGGGGGCCGACAGTACCAGCAGCACGGCGGCGACCGAGCCCCCCAGGACACCGAAGACGGCGGTGGCCGTCGGATCCCCGGAGAGCAGTCCCCAGGGTGCAATGGCAGCGAACGCGATGCAGGCGGCCAGGATTCCCAGGGCCGAAACTGCCAGGTAGAGCCCGCCGAGGGCCCTGACGCGACGCTCCACCTGCTCGCGGATCTCGTAGCGGTGCAGCAGGCCCTGGAACTCCCGCTCGTCCGTCCGCGGGGAACATCCCTCGTTTCGCACCGTGATCGTCGGTTCCATCTCCGTGCTCCTTCGTGCGCGAAGGGCGGACTCCGGGGCGACGGGTGCGCCCCGGCGCCGCGAGACTCAGTTCGATACCACCGGAACGACCTCGCCGGAGCTCGCGGGGATCTCCGTCGGGCTGAGCTGGCGCTTGATCTCTTCGAGCTCCCTTTTGGCGGCGTCTGTGTTCGCCTCCTCGCGAATCTCGCGGATTCGGGCCGCGAGACCGTGGTCCGTGCCGAGCTCCTTGTCGAGCTCGCCCTCGGTGGCGAGGCGGGCGACGTGTGCGCGCACGTTCTCGAGGGCGCGCATGTCCGCATCCACGGAGAGCCCGTCGAGCGCCTCGGACATGCGCCGGCGCGCCTTGGCATTGGCAAGGGTCGCCACGATCCGGCCCTTCTCCCGTTCCAGGGCCCGGATTTCCTCGCGGAAGCGGATCAGGTTGCTCTTGGCCTCTTCGGCCTGGGCTCGCAGGTCCTCGTACTCCCTCTCCGCCCGCTCGATGTCGCCCACCAGGATCTGTTTGTGGGAGATCAGGGCGAGGCCCACCTCGTCGGCGCCGCGCCGAACGGCCCGGCGGATGTCCGCGTGGGTTCGCGCGAGCTCGCTGCGCCGCTGCTCGAGCTCGCCCTCCAGTTTGTTGCGCATGTAGAGGATGCCGGCCACCGCCTCCTTGAGCTCGCGGTACTGCTTGACGCGTTCGGCGATGGCGTGCTCGTAGACCGCGCGCGGGCTCTCCTCCTCGCGGTCCCGCAGCCAGCCTGCGAACCAGCCGCGAATGAGTCCGGTGAATCGCCCGATCAGTCCGGGTCTTCGTGACATGGCCTCCGTCCTCCTCGTCTTCGCGTGCGCGGCAGCTAGACCGGCTTTCTCCAGTCCTCGTCACGCAGCTCGAGCTCCCGGATCTTCTGCTGCAAGCTCTGGCGAACCATTCCGATCGCCTCCGCCGTCCGGGAGATGTTTCCGTCGTTGTCTCGCAACGCGCGCAGCAGGAAGCTGCGCTCGAAGTCTTCGACGATCCGCTTCTTGGCATCGCTGAAGGGCACATCGGCGAGGTCGGGCAGGTCGGTAGCGCCGCCATCCATGCCCTCGGAGAGGTTCAGGTCCGCCTCTTCGATGGATTCGCCCGAGGCGAGGACGGCGGCCTGCTCGATCACGTTGCGGAGCTCTCGAACGTTGCCGGGCCAGGGGTGGCGGATCAGGCGGGCCAGGGCCTGGTCGGTGAGCCGCTTCTTCTCGCGTCCGAGTCGCTCCGCTACCTGCTCGAGGAATCGCTCGGCGAGGCCAGGAAGGTCCTGGGTGCGCTCCCGTAGCGGCGGCAGGTCGAGGTCCACGACCTTCAGGCGGTAGTAGAGGTCCTCCCGGAAGCGGCCTTGCTTGACCTCCGCTTCCAGGTCCCGATGGGTCGCCGCAACGACCCGCACGTCCACGTCGATGGGCTGCGTGCCGCCCACGCGCTCGAGGGAGCGCTCTTGAAGGACCCGCAGCACCTTCGCCTGGGTCTCCGGCGCCATGTCGCCGATCTCGTCCAGGAAGACGGTTCCACCATCGGCGGCCTCGAAGCGCCCCGCCCGCCGTGCGTCCGCACCCGTGAATGCCCCCTTCTCGTGTCCGAAGAGCTCGCTCTCCACCAGCTCCCGGCTGATGGCGGCGCAGTTCACCGCGACGAAGGGCTGGTTCTTGCGGGGGCTGTGCTGGTGGAGGGCCTGCGCGACCAGTTCCTTGCCGGTGCCGCTGGCGCCGCGAATCAGCACCGTCAGGTCGGTCTCCGCCACCTTCTGGATCGTCTCGAAGACGCGCTGCATGGCGGGCCCGGATCCGATCAGGTTGTCGAAGCCGAAATCCCTCTCGATCCGGGCGCGCAGGATCCGGTTCTCGCGGGAGAGGCGGGTGCGCTCGAGGGCTCGCTTCACCACGAGACGGATCTCGTCGTTGTCGAAGGGCTTGGGGACGTAGTCGTCGGCCCCGAGCTTCATCGCCTCGACCGCGATCTTCTCGTTGCCGTGGGCGGTGATCATCACCACCGGCGTCTCGGGCTGGCGCTCCCTGGCACTCCGGAGCACGTCCATCCCGCTCACGCCGCTTCCCAGCGCCAGGTCCGTCAACACGAAGTCGTAGGCGTCCCTTCCCAGAGCGCGAATGGCCTCCTCGCCATTCTCGGCCTGGTCGGTCTCGTATCCCTCCCGGCGCAGGAGTCCGGATAGCGCCAGCCGGATGGCGCGCTCGTCTTCGACGATGAGGATTCGTGCCTTCATGCAGTTACGCCTTCACGGTTTCTTGGCTGCTTCGGAAGCGTCAACAGAAACTCGGTGCCCCGGCCGGGGTCCGAGTCGACCTCGATCGATCCGCCGTGGGCATCGACGACCTTCTTCGAGATCGCGAGACCCAGGCCCGTGCCGCCCTCCTTCGAGGTGTAGAAAGGGCTGAAGATCTCCTGGAGGCGGTCCGGGTCGATGCCGGGGCCGTTGTCGCGAACGCGTACCCAGATCTCCGTCCCCGCCAGGTTCTCGCCCGCCTGGACCTCGATCCGGGGCTCGACGGTCTCGCTCTCCAGGAGAGCGTCGAGCGCGTTCGAGAAGAGGTTGATGATCACCCGCCGCAGCTTCTCCGGATCGCCGCGCATGCCCCCGTCCGTGTCGATCGCAGTAGAGAAGTCGACGCCGCGATGACCGAGGCGGTCCCGGAAGGTCTCCACCGCGGACGCGATCACCTCGGCCATGCGCATCTCGGAGATCCGGACCTCCTCGTCGCGGGCGAAGCGGAGCAGGTGGGAGATGCTCTTCTCGACCCGATCGAGTTCCTCCAATGCGACCTCGGCGTACTCGACGTTCTCCGGGGAGGCCGGGTCCTCGCCCATCTGCTGAACCAGACTCTTGGCCGCGGTGATCGGGTTGCGGATCTCGTGGGCGATGGAAGCCGAGATCTCCTCGATGCGGCGGGTGTGCTCACCTTCGAGCTCGCGTCGTTTTTCCGAGACGGTGCGGTCGAGCTGCCGACGGACCTCCTGGTCGATCCATCGCTGGCGAAGGGTGGGCTCGAGGTGTTTCTTGATGAACGCACGGGCAAGACCGATGCCCCAGCAGATCCCCACGACCCAGGCGAGGGGACGGACGAAGACGGCAAGCACGCCCACCACGATCACGTATCGGGCGAGGTTGCGAATCAGCCTCGCCTTGGCGGCCGCGCGCCTGCGCGCCTCTTCGTAGGCCAGCTCCTCCCCGCTCAGCTCCGCTCCCGACTCGGGGTAGTCCCTGCGTCGTTGCTTGCGACCGCGGCGTCGGCGCTTTCGGTCGACCTCGCGCATCAGTTCCCTCTCGAAGTTGCGCCTCCCCCTCACCGCGTGTCCCTCGTGGTTCGCGGCACTCACGTCTCGCGCTCCACCGCCTCACCGGCTCGCCTGGGGAAGGTGAGGACGAACTCCGTTCCCGAGCCCGGTTCGGAGTGGGCCTCGATCGAGCCACCGTGGGCATCCACGAGCTTCCTGGAGATGGCGAGTCCGAGGCCGGTACCCGAGGACTTCGAGGTGTAGAAGGGGCTGAAGATCTTGTCGAGCCGCTCCGGCTCCATGCCCGGCCCGTTGTCCTTCACCCGAATCCAGATCTCGGTGCCGGCCAGGTTCTCCCCCGATTGGATCTGGAGCCTCGGGGAGGCGGTCTCCTGCTCCGCGAAGGCGTCGAGAGCGTTGCCCACCAGGTTGATGATCACCCGCCGCAGCTTGTCCGAGTCTCCGCGCATGCCGGCGGCCGGGTCCACCTCCAGCTCTACGCAGACACCGCTTCGAGTGATCCGCTCGCGGAAGGTGTCGAGCGCGGAGTCCACCACGTCGGCCAGGCGCACGTCCGCCATTTCGACATCTTCCTCACGGGCGAAGCGGAGCAGGTGGGAGATGCTCTTCTCTACGCGCTCGAGTTCCTCCAGGGCGACGTTGGCGTACTCCACGTTGTCCAGGGCAGAGGGGTCCTCGCCCATCTGCTGGACCAGGCTCTTGGCGGCGGTGATCGGGTTGCGGATCTCGTGGGCGATGGAGGCGGAGAGCTCCTCGACGTGTTTCGCGTGCCGATCCTCCAGGTTCCGCTTCTGCTCCGACACATTGGCGTGGACCTGTTGCCGCACCTCCTGCTGGATCAGCGTCTCGCGGAGCCGCGGTGCGACGATGGCGAAGAAGTAGTGCAGCGCGACCCCGATGCCCCAGCCCAGTGCGACGATCGTCGCGGGGCGGAAGCCCGCGACGAAGAGCAGAAACAGACAGACGGCACAGTAGGGCACCAGGTGGCTGAGGAATCCGACCTTCCGGTTGGCGGCGCGCCGGGCCGCGCGATAGGCGCGCTCTTCCGGGCTCAGGGTGCGCCGCCCCCCCTTCCGCGGCCGACGATCCCCGGCAGCGGCCGGGGTGCTGGGGGAGGCGGATTCTACGGCGCTCGGCCGCTCCGGCTGGGCCGGGACCCTGAGACGCCAACGGCGAACAGCGCCCCGCCCGCGGCCACTGCGCCTCCCTTCGGATTCGTCCCAGGAACGCGACATCGGTTTCTCTTCCCTCTCCACCGTAACCTTGCAGAGATTATGAGCCGATCGGCGGCCGATTCCCATTGCCGTCATGCAGACTGCCCATCGCAAGTGGCGTGCCATGGGCGAATCCTTGCGAAATCAACCAGTTAGGGGAGCGCTACAGCGACTGCCCTGCAGTGATCGCGCTTCAGGTGCAGCATTCACGCTGCACCCGCGACCTCGGATTCATGTCGCCGACCGGCGGCGCTATGGCTGGAGGCGCGACAAGTGTGGGCCCCAACCGACAACTGCTAAGGTCGGAATGTGACGGAGCCCGAACAATCCCGCGATGTGGATGCCGTGAACGAGGGCGATGCCGACTCCGACGAGGAGTACGCTCGGACGCCCTTCGACAACCCTTTCTTCCTGCCCGTGCTCCTGATCGGCTTCTCGCTCTGGTTCATCTATGACGGCTGGTTCAACCCCGACATGGAGTGGATCAAGTTCAACCGGGTAGGGGCGGCGATCTTCTCGCTGCTCGCGATCTGGTTCACCCGCAAGGCGATTCACGAACGCCGCGCCTCGTCTGAATCGAACGGATCCGATTAGCCTACCGGGTATCCGGAGGGGTATCCGGAGGGGCCTCCGGAGTTGTGGCCGGTACTTCCGCAGGCGCCTTCTCTCGAGCCCCCGAAGGCGGCACGTTGTCAGGCGCCACCAGCCCCGCCGACATCACCAACTTGAAGGCCTGCTCCACCGTGATGTCCAGGGGCGTCAGGTCCTTCTCGGGCACCAGTAGATAGAAGCCCGAGGTCGGGTTCGGCGTCGTCGGGACGAAGACGTTGACGAGGTCCGGTTCCCCGACCGGCCCGAACGGCCCCCGGGAGGGACCCGTGGTAAACGCGAGGGCGTAGACCCCCTTTCGCGGGTACTCGATCAGGACCACCCGCCGGAAGTTGGTCTGTGAGCCCGAGACGAAGATCGCGTCCAGGAGCTGCTTCACGGCTGCGTAGATGTTCCGCGCCACGGGCACCCTCGACAGCAGTCGCTCCCCGAGGCGAACGATCTCCCGGCCGAAGAGATGGCGGGCGACCACGCCGAAGAGCAGGATCACGAAGAGCGTGAAGATCGCACCGACCAGGGGGAGGTTCGGTGGCTCCTCCAGGCTGGGAAAGAGGAGGCGAAGCACTCTCGGCAGGAGGAGATTGTCGAGCCGCTGGATGATCCAGGCGGTCGCCCAGATCGTGATTCCGATGGGTGCGAAGGTCAGCACGCCGGCCACGAAGTAGCGGCCGATGGACCTGCGGATTCTGGTTATCCATCGCGAGAACACGTTAGGCTCTCCTCCTGGCACGAGATTGTATCGGTGCCACACGCATTTGCCGCGGGGGGGACAAAAGGTGAAGCTCGTCTTCTGCCTGCACCGGCTTCCGGGTCTCTCCCGGGAGGAGTTTCACAAATACTGGAAGGACACCCACGCTCCCCTGGTGCGCCGCTGCACCGAAGCCCTGGGAATCCAGCGCTACGTCCAGCTTCACACCCGGGAAGATCCCCTGAACGAGGCTCTCCGGGCCAGCCGCGGCGCGCCGGAGGCCTATGACGGAATCGCGGAGCTGTGGTGGAAGAGCCGCGAGGCCCTGGAGGACGCACTCGCCACCGCGGAAGGGCAGGAGGCGGGACGCATCCTGCTGGAGGACGAGCGGTGCTTCATCGATCTCTCCCGGTCACCGATCTGGCTCGCTGAGGAGCACGAGATCGCCCGCAGTAGCGATTCTTTACCGGGTGCGTAGGCGCCCACGGCTAGGTCTGGAAGCCGTTTTCGGAGGCGACTGCTCCGTACCAGCGGCCGGACTCCTTGAGGGTGCGCTTCCGGTTGGCGAAGTCGACGTGGACCAGACCGAAGCGATGGTAGGTTTACAGGAATTCCGGCCGATGAACGGAGCCGGAGGGAGAGAAGATGGCTGAGAGGGTCGGTTGATGGATCTGACCGACCGCGCGCTCGCGCTCGGTCTGGCCATGGGCTTCGACCGGGTGGGCGTGTCGCCGGCGGAGCCAACCCCCCAGACCGAGTTTCTTCGCCACTGGGTCGCGCGCGGATTCGCGGGGGAGATGCACTACCTCGTTCGGCGTCTGGAGGAGCGGGTGGACCCACGACGGGTGCTCGAGGGAGCTCGAAGCATCATCGCCGTGTCGCTGGTGTACGATCCGGGGGTCGAGGAATCGCCGCGGAGGCACGCAGTCGGCACCGTTGCCCGATACGCGCGCGGCAACGACTACCACGAGGTGCTCGGAGAGCGCCTGCGCGCGTACGAGACCGGGCTCCGGGCCCTGGCGGGCCGCCCCGTCCGCATCAAGAGCTACGTGGATACCGGGCCCGTCCAGGAGCGGGCGTACGCCGCGCGCGCGGGGCTGGGATGGATCGGGAAGAACACCTGCCTGATCGACCCGGAGCTCGGCTCCCACCTGTTCCTCGGCGTGATGATCACCGATCTCGCTCTCCGGGCGGATTCGCCCGAGCCCGATCACTGCGGGACCTGTCGCGCTTGCCTCGACGCCTGTCCGACCCAGGCTTTCGATGCGCCCTACGTCCTCGACGCTACCCGTTGTCTCTCCTACGCGACGATCGAGCAGCGCGGGGCGATTCCCGAGTCCATGCGGGAGGCCCTGGGAGACCGCTTGTTCGGCTGTGACGTCTGCCAGGAGGTCTGCCCCTGGAATTCACGCATCGGCCGAAAGGTGCCGCCGGACCGGCTGGGGCTCCGAGAGCAGCTTGCGCCGCGATCGGAGTGGCGTGCACCTGCCTTCGAGCGGCTGCTGGCGCTGGATGAGCAGGGCTGGCAACGGGCGACGCGACGGTCGGCGATGCGACGTCAGGGGCACCGGGGACTGCTCCGGAACGCGCTCATCGCGGCCGGCAACAGCGGGGATCCCTCCCTGATTCCGGCGGTTCGGCGCCACGCCGGGGGCGATGATCCACTCCTGGCGGATCACGCCGCCTGGGCATTGGCCCGTCTCCGGGCCGCGAGTCGTGCCAGGGCCGCCGGACGCGGTCCCGCGCTGACGACTTCCTCATAGTCGATCAGCTCGAGGGCGCCGAAGAGCTGCGGCAGCTCGTTTGGATCGAGAAAAAACTCTGGATTTCTAGGCCCTTGCCACAGATCTCTCTGGTGGCTTGTGAAGGTCTCGTAGAGCAGGAGCCCGCCGGGCCGCAGAGCCTGGACAATCGCCGGGGCGAGCGGCCTGAATAGAAAGCGGAAGACGAGAATGGCGCCACAGCTCGAAGGGGCCACCGGGAGGATGGCCTCCCCCTCCAGGTCGGTCCGCACGCACTGGACCAGGGGCAGGGCGATCCGCTGGAGGGCCCGAAGCGCCTCCTCGTTTCGATCCATGGCCAGGACCGGGAGCCCGAGTCGCGCCGCAGCCAAGCTGTGGCGACCGTGCCCGCAGGCCAGATCCAGAACCGGTCCCAGGCGGCCCGCCTCCAGCAGCAAGCTCTCCCTGGCTCGGAAGAACTCGGAGGGCTCGGGATCAGCGCGAGCCACGCTTGTCGACGACCTCCTGAAGGAGGCCCGGGAAGTCGCTCATCACTCCGTCGACGCCGAGGTCGAGCAGCCTGTGCATCTCGTCCACGTCGTTGATGGTCCAGACGTGAACCTGAACGCCGTGGCGGTGAGCGAACTCCACGAGCCCCTCGGTCACGAGGGGATTTCCCGCGAAGGTGGGCGGGATCTGGAGGGCCATGGGCTCCGGTGGCGGCGCTGCGCCCTCCGCGGCTGCGCGGACGAAGCGCACCACGTCCCCGGGCGCCGCACCTAGAGCGGGCCGGAGACCGGTTTCTGCCAGTCGCGCCCGGAGCGCCGACATGGCGTCGTCCTCGCCGGCCGTCAGCAGTGTGGTCTCCTCACGTCTCAGCTCGCCGACGATCCGCACCGTGGCGTCGATCAGGGCGGGCGAGTTCTGCTTGACCTCGATGTTGAAGCGGATCCCCTGAAATCCGTCGAAGGCCTCGCGCAGCTTGGGGATTCGGATTCCTTTCCCCCGGTGGGGGAAGCTCGCTCCGCCGTCCGGGCTGAAGCGATGCCCGGCATCCAGGCACTGCAGCTCGAGCAGGGTGTGCTGCTCGATGGCCCCGGATCCGTCGGTCGTGCGGTCCACCCGCGGATCGTGGGAGAGCACGACCTCGCCGTCGCGGCTCAGATGCACGTCGGTCTCCAGGATCGCGGCCCCCTGCGCGAGGGCGCGCTCGAAGGCCGGAAGGGTGTTCTCGGGCAGCTCGCCGCTCGCGCCGCGATGCCCGATCACGATCGGTGTCGGAAGGTCGAAGTACGGGTGCCCCATGGCGCATACGGTATCATGCGGCACCCGATGGGAGTGCTGACCCGGGACGCGATCCTCGCCGAAATCGAGGCGGGGAGGTTGATCGTCGATCCGTATTCGCCGGATCAGGTGGGACCCGCCTCCATCGACCTGACTCTCGGCGACGAGATCCGGGTGATCCAGGCCGGCCGCGAGCCGATTCCCATCGTGGCTGATGTCGACTACCGCGACTTCACCAGCCATCGGCGCCTCGACACACCCTTCGTGCTGGACCCGGGCGTGACCATCCACGGCATCACGCGGGAGCGGCTCACCTTGGCGCCGGATCTCTGCGGGTTCCTGGAGGGCCGGAGTCGCTACGCCAGACTCGGCCTCATGATCCACGTGACTTCGGCCTTCGTGCAGCCGGGTGTCTCGAACCGCCAGGTGCTGGAGATCAGCAACGTCTCCGGGCGTGCGCTGGAGATCCATCCCGGGACTCGGCTCTGTCAGATCGTGCTGTTTCGGACCGAGGGTGAGGCGGTCTATCGAGGACGCTTCGCGGACCAGAGCGAGCTCTGAGCAGTGCGCGCCGTGGTCCAGCGGGTGCGCTCGGCTCGGATTCGGGTGAAGGGCGAATGCGTCGGCGAGATGGGGGAGGGGCTGCTGGCATTGGTGGGCGTCTCACGAAACGACGGCCAGAAGCAAGCCGAGGAGCTCGCCCGCAAGCTCGTCCACCTTCGCGTGTTCCTGGACGAGGAAGGGCGGATGAATCGGTCACTCATCGAGACGGGTGGCCAGCTGGGCGTGGTGTCCCAGTTCACACTGCTCGGTGACGCTCGTCGGGGGAGACGACCTTCCTACACGGACGCGGCGCCGCCGGAGCAGGCCGAGCCTTTGATTGGAGCGGTGGTGACGGCGGCCTGCGCGGCCGGTGTGAGCGTGATCACGGGCCGCTTCCGCGCGATGATGGATGTGGAGCTGGTGAACGCCGGCCCCGTGACCATCCTCCTCGATACCGACAGGGTCTTCTAGGAACTCGCCCCACGCTTGGGTCGGACGCATGAGCCTCTTGACCTGGGGGCGGCGAAGCCGGAAAATGCTCCGTCGGGGGGCGACGGGAGTCGCCGTCGAAAGGAGAGGTTTCGTGTACATTCAAGCTTCGACTCGGTCAGCGCTGATCGCGCTGACCGCCGCAGCCATGTTCGCTTTTACACCGGTCTCCGCGAAGGCGGAGAACGCCGGCGTCGAGTTCGGGATCGGCACCGCCTGTGCGCTGAGCAATCTGGTCTACGGACCATTGAAGATCGTCTATGCCATGGGCGGCGCGATCGTGTCGGGCCTCGCGTGGGGCTTGTCCGCCGGAGACACGGACGTGGCCCGGCCCATCTGGGACACTGCCATGCGCGGGGATTACGTGATCGAGCCAGCTCATCTGCGGGATCGGAAGCCGCTCGAGTTCTTCGGTCGCTCGCCGTCCCACCGCCGCGTGATGGACCCACCGCCGCCCGAAGAGCCCCTCGTCGAGGGCTTCTGACGCCCGCCTGCCGGACGGCGCATCCCTGCGGGGAGGGGGCGGAACGGTGGCTGCGCTGGAACTCGCCGGATCCGCCGGTCGTACTGGGAAGTGATCGTGGCCGATGGAATCTCGATTGCCTCTTTCGGGGCCGCATTCGTTGCGGGGGTGATCTCCTTTCTCTCGCCCTGCGTGATGCCGCTGATGCCCGCCTACCTCTCGCTCATCTCCGGGATCACCGTGGAGGAGATGATGGAGGGCAAGGGCGAGGGAGGAATCCGGCGCCGGGTGCTGCTGGGATGCACCGGCTTCGTCGGGGGATTCTCGACGGTCTTCATTCTTCTGGGCGCCTCCGCCACGGCCATCGGTCGGGTGCTTCAGACCTGGCGGGTCGATCTGCTCGGAGTCGAGATCGGCGCCGTACAGGTCGCCGGGGCGGTGATCGTCCTGATGGGTCTTCACATGACCGGGCTCCTCCCGATCCAGGCGCTCTACCGGGATACCCGCTTTCATTCCCGATTTCAGCCGAAGGGATACCTGGGGACGTACCTGGTGGGTGCGGCCTTCGCCTTCGGGTGGTCGCCCTGTGTCGGGCCGATTCTGGGCGGCATCCTCACCATTGCCGGAGGCCGGGAGACCGTCTACCAGGGCATGTCGCTCCTGGCCATCTACTCGCTCGGGCTAGGGCTGCCGTTCTTTCTGGCCGGCTGGAGCGTCGAGCTCCTGCTCGAGTCCGCGAAGCGGCTGAGGCGGTACCTGCGCCAGATCGAGATCTTCTCCGGCGCGCTGCTGGTGGTCCTGGGCATCCTGGTGGCCACCAACCGGCTCACCGCCCTCAATCGCTACTTCACCTTCCTGAACGACATCGTCGAGGCCGCCGAGCGATGGCTGCTTTGAAGCGGCCCCGCGGCGGTTTCCTCGCTCTCGCGCTACTCGCTCTGGCCTGCAGGGTCGAGAGCGGGCCGGGGGTCGACGGCGAGGTGGGCGGGCCGCGGGCGCCGGAGTTCACCCTTTCCGATCTGCTCGGAAACGAGATCTCGCTGGCCGACCATCGCGGGCAGCCCGTGATCGTCGACTTCTGGGCGACCTGGTGTGCGCCTTGCACGCAGCAGATCCCGGTACTGAACGCTTTTCAGGCCGCCCACTACGGAGAGGTGGCGGTGATCGGGATCGCCGTCGATGCCCAGGGCATCGAGGTGGTGGCTCCCTTCGCCGTCGAACACGACATCCAGTACCCGGTGCTGGTCGGCAACGAGTCGCTGGCTCAGGAATACGGCGCCTTCGGGTTCCCGAGCCTCTACGTGATCGCGCCCGACGGTACCATCGCTGCGAACCACGTCGGGGTGGTGACCCGGGAGGAGCTCGAGGAGGCCCTGGTCACCGCGACCGCGCGGAGCCGCTCCGAGACCCGCTAAAGTCCGCATCCGCTCCGGTCGAAACCGCTCCCGTGGAACAGCACGCGGAGTCGCCCGCAATCAGGGTGAACGAAGACACCCAGCGTTGCGTCCGACGCGCCTTCGAGCGAAGCTTCGAGGCGGGTCAGACGATATTCGACGAGGGGGACCGAGAAGAGGTCCTGTACGTCATCCAGACCGGGATCGTCGACCTGATCCGCTCCGGTCCCGATGGTCCGCGCCTGGTGGCGCGCCTCTCCCCGGGAGAGTTCTTCGGCGAAATGGGCGTGCTGCTGGGGCAGCCGCGCTCGGTGCGGGCCGTCGCCGCGAGCGACTCGCGGCTGATCGAGCTCGACCGGACGACCTTCGAGGAGATGTGCGTGGCGCAGCCGGAGATCGCGATCCGCGTGATCCAGCGCCTGGCCGCGCGCGTGATCGACCTGGAGCAGCGACTCGCGGCCCTCGGAAGCGACGACCTGCTGCGCCCGGTCGTCCGGGTCCTGGTCCGACAAGCCGATCGCGAGGCGGGTGGCGGCAGGCTGGACACCACCCTCCGCAGGATCGCCGGGGAGGCCGGCCTCTCGCTGCTCGAGGCGCACCGCGCCCTCGGTCAACTCCTGGAGCGCAGGCGGGTCCGGCTCGTCGATGACGTACTGGTCATCCCCGATCTGGAGGCCCTATCCGCCTGTCTGGACGGGGTGGATTAGCTCCGACGCGGCCTGTGCCAAGGGTCGCCTTGCCCCACCTCTGATCCCTTTGTTAGCGTCGTCCGCACCCGGGTAGCTGCACCCGCGGAAGGGGGATGCGCGTCTGTTCCATCTTTCCGGCTGGAATCGCCTGTGCGTGGCACTCCTTCTGCTGACCCTGGCGTCGCCGGCGAGCGCGCAGGATTCGCCGTCCGGCGGGGGCGGTCTGGATGCCGAGGCACCCTTCGACATCACCGCCGAGTCGATCGAGTACGAGAGGGAGCGGAGCCTCTACATCGCCCGCGGCAACGTCCTCATCACACAGCCGGGTCGCTCCCTGACGGCGGACTGGGTGGCGTTCAGCGACGAGACGAGGCTGGGCGTCGCGACCGGGAACGTCGTCCTGTCCGAAGCCGACGACACCCTCTACGCCGACGTGCTCAGCTTCGAGGTCGATAACCTCGAGGGCATCGTGCTCGAGGGGATCCTCGACGCTCGGGGCAGTGGCTTCGAGATGACCGGCGAAACCATCCGCAAGACCGGCGAGCAGACCTACTCCTTGGATGACTGCACCTTCACCACCTGCCGTTGTCCGCAAGAGGGGGTGGAGCCCTGGGAGATCCGCGCCAAGAAGGCGGACATCGAGGTGGGGGGATACGCCACCACCCGGAACACCAGCTTCCACATCCTCGGAGTCCCGGTGCTCTGGCTTCCCTGGATGCGCTACCCGGTCAAGACCGAACGCGAGACGGGCTTTCTGCTTCCGACCTTCAGCGCCTCGAGCCGAAGCGGGGGCGACTTCGGCCTTCCCTTCTTCTGGGCCGCTCTGCCGAACCTGAACGTCACGATCACGCCGAGCTACATCGGCGATCGCGGCTTCAAGCCCAACCTCGACATCGAGTACGTCTTCGGCGAGAGGTCCTACGGCACCTTGTACGGCACCTTCATCGACGACAAGGATGTCGACGAGGACGATCCGGATACCCCCTTCGACTCGAAGCGCTGGGGGGTGGAGTGGCTCCACGATCAGTTCCTGCCTGGCGGCTGGCGTTTGAAGGTGGACGCGAAGGCCGTCTCCGACAACCTCTTCCCGTGGGATTTCTCCGACTTCGGCAGCTACGACAGCGACCGCTACCTCGAGTCGGTCGGGTTCGTGGAGAAGCGCTTCGGCCCCTTGGAGCGCTACGGATTCACGGGCGGCGTGCGGTGGGCGGAGGATCTCCAGAACCCGGACGATCAGGACCGCGACCGCTTCCTGCTCCAGCGGCTCCCCGACCTGCAACTGGTCGGCCTGCCGCAGCCGCTCCAGCGACTCGATTCGCGTCTCTACGCCTCCTTCGGTGTGGACTACACGCACTTCTACTCTCGCAAGAAGGCCAGTGACGAATATCCGGACTACGTGGTGGGCGACGACCTGTTCCTGGACACCGGAATCGACGCGATTCCCGATCAAGAGGAGTTCCCCCGCGGGCCCGACCCGCACCGTGACAACTTCGATCCGCCCCTCGACAAATTCGGTCCCGAGGATGACGGGATATTCCAAGAGGGGGAGCTCCTCGGCGATCGGGGCCACCGGCTGGCGCTGAACCCACGGATCGGGATTCCCTTCCGGATCGCCGACCTGGTCGAGGTGCTTCCCGAGTTCGGCTATCACGGCACCTTCTATCTGACCGAGGCGCAGAGCCCGAATTCGCGAAGCCTCTTCACGGCGATGCTGGACTCCCGCATCCGACTGCGTCGAGAGCTGGATCTCCCCTTCGGCCGGGGGAAGGCGGTCCACCTGATGGAGCCGCGCCTGGTCTACACCGGGGTGACCAGCGCCTCCCAGAGCGACAACCCCCTGTTCATCCCCCGAACCGGGGAGCCCCAGGAGCGGATCCGCCAGTTCGAGCTGTTCAACGTCACCCGGAACCCCTCGGATCGCATCGACAGTGTCAACGCCATCACCGCGGGGCTCGGCAACCGTTTCTACGTCTCCGGGGCGCAGGGTGGGCCGCCCAAGCTCTTCGCCGATGTCGCCTTCTCGACCCAGTACGATTTCTCGAACGACGACAACACCAAGTTCTTCGTGGAGGGGACGGTCTATCCCTACAAACTCACCCATGTGCGCTTCAACATGGGCTACGACCTCCGGCAGACCGAGTTGAGCGAGGGTCTCTTCGAGTTCGGATACCGGGCCAAGGAGGGACACGACCTCGGCGTCAGCTACCGCTACCTGCGCGACACTCCGCGCTTCTTCGAGGATTTCAAGAAGGATGACCGCTACGACGAGTTCGAGACGGGCTTCAAGAGGATCAACCAGATCACCGCCATGGGCCGGCTGGCCCTCACCCGGAACTGGGCCCTCACCTACCGCGGTCAGTATTCCTTCGAGAACTCGATCTTCCTGAGCAATCGGGCCGGTGTGGAGTACATCTCCAAGTGTCGCTGCTGGGCGATCCGGCTGGAGGTGGCGGACAACCGCGTCGGCGGCGTCGATTTCAACGTGCAGTACATTCTGATCGGCCTCGGCGACGACGATATCCGGCCTTTCGCCGCGGATCGGCGCTACGCCACCCGCGATCCCTCCTTCGGCGAGCGGCGCTGAGGGGACTGCCGCTCTCGCTTGACGCTCTCTGGGCCCTTTGATAACAAGCGGTGTCCGTTGGGCTTTTCTTCTTCGGCGCCGGCCGCGCCAGACGAGGCTGTGACCCTTCGCCCCTCTCAGGATGAATTCGAGAGCCTGGCCTCCCGGGGCAATCTGATCCCCGTGGTGCGCGAGATTCTCGCCGACATGGACACACCCCTGTCGCTGTTCCGGCGCCTGGACGACGGCCGTACCTCCTTTCTCCTCGAGTCCGTCGAGGGCGGCGAGAAGTGGGCGCGCTACAGCTTCATGGGGGTGGGCGCCCGGGCGATGTTTCGCGCGCGGGGTCGGGAGGTGCAGTGGACGGAGGGCGGCGAGACCCGCAGCTTCCGCGTCGACGGCGATCCCCTCGAGGTGCTGCGAGAGCGCCTCTCCCGGTATCGACCCGTGTCGCCCGAGGGTGTCGAGCTGCCGCGGTTCGCGGGCGGGGCAGTGGGCATGGTCAGCTGGGACTGGGTTCGCTTCGTGGAGCGGATTCCGGACGAGAATCCCGACGAGCTCGGGTGCCCGGACCTCCATTTCGTGTTGCCCGAGACGGTCGTGGTCTACGACAACGTGCGCCACTCGGCGATGGTGATCCGCACGGTCGCCATCGGCGAGCAGGACGACGTCGCACGCTGCTACCGGCAGGCGAAGAACGCGCTCGAGGCGACGGTTCGCAGGCTCCGAGAGCCCCTGCCGCCGGAGCCGCGGCGGACCGCCGTGCGCCGTCCGATGGAGGTCCGGCCGAGCATCACCCGCGAGGGCTACCACGAGATGGTGAGGCGGGCGAAGGAGTACATCCGGGCGGGAGACGTCTTCCAGGTCGTGCTCTCCCAGCGCTTCCGGATCGCACTGCAGGTCGAACCCTTCCAGATCTATCGGCAGCTTCGCAGGATCAACCCGAGCCCCTATCTCATCTTCCTGCGCTGCGAAGGGACGGTGATGATCGGGTCTTCCCCCGAGATCCTGGTACGCGTCGAGAACGGTCACATCGATCTGCGCCCCATCGCTGGCACGCGGCCCCGGGGCAAGACTCCCGAGGAGGATGTCGCTTTCGAGAAGGAGTTGCTGGCGGATCCGAAGGAGCTCGCCGAACACGTGATGCTCGTCGATCTCGGTCGCAACGACGTTGGCCGCGTTGCCGAGGTCGGGTCCGTCGAAGTGAACGAGTACGCGACCATCGAGCGGTACTCGCACGTGATGCACATCGTCTCCAACGTGCGCGGGAAGCTGCGGGAGGATCTCGACTGGCTCGATCTGCTGCGCGCCACCTTCCCGGCGGGCACTCTGTCCGGCGCACCGAAGGTCCGAGCGATGGAGATCATCGACGAGCTCGAGACGCTGCGGCGCGGTCCCTACGGTGGCTGCATCGGGTACGTGGACTACTCCGGCAACATGGACATGGCGATCACCATTCGAACCCTGCTGGTCAAGGACGACACGATTCACCTCCAGGCCGGAGGGGGCGTGGTGGCGGATTCGGTTCCCGAGGCCGAGTACCAGGAGTCCGTGAACAAGGCCCAGGCCCTGGTCCAGGCCATCGATCTGGCCCGCGAGGGAGCCGACTAGCGTGCGGCTGCTGATGATCGATAACTACGATTCGTTCACCTACAACCTGGTGCAGTACCTCGGCGAGCTGGGCGCGGAGATGGATGTGCTGCGAAACGACGCCGCGCTGCTCGAAGAGATGGTCGAACGGGACGCCGCGGGCGTCGTGATCTCTCCGGGCCCCGGCAGGCCGGAGGCGGCGGGTGTCTCGGTCGCCGCGGTGAAGGCCTTTGCGCTTCGACGGACGCCGGTGCTCGGCGTCTGCCTCGGTCACCAGGCCATCGGTGAGGCCTTCGGCGGACGTATCGCCCAGGCCCGGACGATCATGCATGGCAAGACCTCTCCCATCCACCACGACCAGAGCGGGGTCTTCGAGGGGTTGCCGACCCCCCTGGACGCGACCCGCTATCACTCTCTGGTGGTGGACCCGGACTCGTGTCCGGAGACCCTCGAGGTCAGCGCCCGCTCCCCGGACGGCGAGATCATGGGCCTGCGTCATCGGGAACTCCCCGTCGAAGGAGTGCAGTTCCATCCCGAATCGATCCTGACCCCCGAGGGCAAGCACCTGCTCGCGAACTTCCTGTCGCGTTGCGGGAAGGGGCGGGGGACGTGAGCCTCCAGGCGGCGATCGCAGCCGCGAGTGCGGGAGAAGAGATTCGCCCCGCGCTCGTCGAGAAGGCGTTCGCGGAGATCATGGACGGGAAGGCGTCTCCCGTTCAAATCGCTGCCCTCCTGGTGGCGTTGCGGACCAAGGGAGAGACCGTTGGCGAGATCACCGCAGCGGCGCGCGCGCTGCGGGCGCGGGCCGAGACGGCGCCTCTTCTCGACCCCCGCACCGTCGACACCTGCGGGACTGGTGGCGATGGTGCCGGCACCTTCAACATCTCCACCGTGGCGGCCTTCGTGGTGGCGGGCGCCGGGATCCCGGTGGCGAAGCACGGGAACCGAGCGGCCTCGAGCCGGGCAGGGAGCTTCGACGTTTTCGAAGCCCTGGGGGTCAACGCGGACATTCCGATCGGCGACGCCGCGAGGGTTCTCGCCGAGGTGGGAATCGCGCCCTTCTTCGCGCGCAGGGCCCATCCCGCCATGCGCTTCGTGGCGCCGGTTCGGCAGGAGCTCGGAGTTCGCACCGTCATGAACTGCATGGGTCCGCTCCTGAACCCGATGGGTGCGAAGCGTCAGCTGGTCGGGGTCTACCAGCGGCCGCTGGTGGAGACCCTGGCCCGCGTCCTGGGCGAGCTCGGGGCCGAGCGGGCCCTGGTGGTTCACGGTGAGGACGGACTCGATGAGATCACGACCACGACGCGCTCCCACGCAGCTCTTCTGGCCGGTGGAAGGGTGACCACCCTGACCATCGATCCGGGAACGTTCGGGATCGAGCGGGTCGCTCCGGCAGCGCTGGCCGGCGGCGACGCAGCGGAGAACGCGGAGATCGCCCGGGCGATCCTGGTCGGAGAGCCGGGGCCGAGGCGCGACATCGTGGTGTTGAACGCCGCCGCGGCGCTCTACGTGGCCGAGGCGGCGCCGGACCTGGGAGCGGGAATCCGGCTGGCTCGGCAGAGCATCGATTCGGGTGCGGCGGAGAAGCGGCTCGAGGAACTGATACGGGCCACCGCCGCGATCGCCGGCCGGGATTGACTGGATGACGATCCTGGACGAAATCCTCGAGCACAAGCGCCGCGAGGTGGACGCGGGGAAGCGGCGCCTCTCGACGAACGGGATGGCGGAGCGCGCGCGGGGTTGTCAGGAGCCGCTGCGCGGGTTTCGACAGGCTCTCACGGAGGGATCCGGGGCGCGGGTCATCGCAGAGATCAAGCGGCGTTCGCCGAGCAAGGGGGAAATCCGCGCCGACTTCGACCCGGTCGGCTGCGCCAAGTGCTACGCAGAGGCCGGCGCCGCCGCAATCTCGGTGCTCACCGACGAGCGCTACTTCGGGGGACGACTCGAGTTCCTGGAGGCGGTGCGCTCCGCCGTGGAAGTTCCGCTGCTGCGGAAGGATTTCGTGATCGATCCCTACCAGATCGACGAGGCCCGCGTGAGCGGCGCCGATGCCGTCCTGCTGATCGTCGCCGCCCTGTCTCGGGAGGATCTCGGGCGGCTCCGGCAGCACGCAGTCTCGTTGGGCCTGGACGTGCTCGTGGAAGTCCACGACGAGGACGAACTCGAGACGGCGTTGGCCGCCGGGGCGGACTTGATCGGAATCAATAACCGGGACCTGCGCAGCTTCGAGACCGATCTGGCGGTGACCGAGCGCCTGGCGCCGCGGGTGCCCGAGAACGCTCTGATCGTCGCCGAGAGCGGTATCTTCTCTCACGAGGATATCCGGCGACTGGAGGGAGTTGAGGTCCACGCCTTTCTCGTGGGAGAATCGCTGATGCGCGAGGCCGACGTCGGCCTCGCACTTCGCCGACTACGGGGGACATCGTGACGGGAAGCATTCGGATTCGGATCAAGGTCTGCGGGGTGACGCACGCGGACGACGCAGCGGCGGCCGTCGATGCGGGTGTGGATCTGATCGGACTGAACTTCGTTCCAGGCTCCCCGCGGATGCTCGACTTGAAGACGGCCGAGGCGATCTCGGACCGCACGGCCGGACAGGTGGAGCGAGTCGCGGTGTTCCGCAACGCCCCCTGGAACGAAGTCGAGAACGTCACCCGTCGGATCGGACTCGAGCGGATCCAGTTCCACGGAGATGAATCCGAGGACGAGGTCGAGATGGTGGACTTTCCGGTCATCAAGGCGGTGCGCGGTGCGGACCGGGAGGCGGCGACGACCTATCCTGGAGCCCTCCTGCTCCTCGATCACCCGACGGGCGGTGGCGGAAAGGGGGAGGCCTGGAACTGGGGGGAGGCCTCGGAGCTGATCGCCGAGGGGTATGACATCATCCTGGCCGGGGGGCTCGATCCCGAGAACGTGGGTGAGGCGCTGCTGAATCTCGGCGATTTGCCGCCCTGGGGCGTCGACGTCGCGACGGGTGTCGAAGGCGAGGGGTATCGGAAGGATCGGGCGCGGATCGAGGCGTTCGTTGCCGCGGTTCGCAAGGCAGAGGAGGCGCGTTGACGAGGGAAGCCGAGCAGCGGCACGGTCGTTTCGGGGAGTACGGGGGACGCTACGTGCCGGAGACTCTGATCGCGGCGCTCGACGAACTGGAGGACGCGATTCCGCGGGTGACGCGAAGCCCGGAGTATCGCGCCGAACTCGACGACCTGCTCTCGAACTACGCCGGCCGTCCGACGCCGCTCTACTACGCGCGACGCATGAGCGAGGATCTGGGTGGCGCGAAGATCTACCTCAAGCGCGAAGACCTGGCGCACACGGGAGCCCACAAGGTGAACAACGTCCTCGGCCAGGCACTCCTGGCCAGGGACATGGGCAAGAGCCGGGTGATCGCCGAGACGGGGGCCGGTCAGCACGGTGTCGCGACGGCGACCGCCTGCGCGCTTCTGGACCTGGATTGCGAGGTGTTCATGGGCGAGGAGGACGTCTCCCGCCAGGCCCTGAACGTCTTCCGGATGGAGCTTCTCGGAGCCCAGGTCCATCCCGTCAGCAGCGGTTCGCGCACGCTGAAGGACGCCATCAACGAGGCGATGCGAGACTGGGTGACGAACATCCGCACCACCTATTACTGCATCGGATCGGTGATGGGCCCCCATCCGTATCCAACTCTGGTGCGCGACCTCCAGCGGGTGATCGGCATCGAGGCCAGGCGTCAGATCCTCGAACTCGAGGGTCGGCTTCCCCAGGTGCTGGTGGCTTGTGTGGGAGGCGGATCCAACGCGATCGGCTTGTTTCATCCCTTCCTGGAAGACGCAGGCGTGCGAATGATCGGCGTCGAGGCCGGCGGTGAGGGAGTGAACACCCGCCGACACGGCGCCACCCTGACGGCCGGCGTCCCGGGCATCTTCCACGGCAAGCGCACGATCGTGCTTTCCGACGACGATGGGCAGATCTTTCCCGCTCACTCCATCTCCGCCGGCCTCGACTACCCCGGCGTGGGGCCCGAGCACGCCCATCTTCGCGATACCGGGCGGGTCGAGTACCTCCCGGTCACCGATGCGGAGGCGCTGGCGGCCTTTCAGTACCTGTCGCGAATGGAGGGGATCATCCCGGCCCTGGAGCCCGCCCATGCCATCGCCCACCTGCGTACCCTGGCGCCTGCGCTGGAGCGCGACGCGATCGTCGTGGTGAATCTGTCCGGTCGCGGTGACAAGGACGCGGCGCAGGTGCGCGACATCCTCCGCTTCGGGGAGATGGCGGCGCACTGATGGGGCGGATCTCGGAGACCTTCGTGCGGCTCCGCGCGGCCGGGGAGCGAGCTCTGGTGCCGTTCATCACGGCCGGCGACCCGGACCTCGACACCAGCGAGGCTCTGGTGCTGGCGATGGCCGAGTCCGGCGCCGACCTGATCGAGATCGGCGTGCCCTTCTCGGATCCGACCGCCGAGGGACCGACGATCCAACGCTCGAGCGAGCGCGCGCTGGCGGGCGGCACCACCCTCCGGCGCATCCTCGGGCAGGTGAAGAAGCTGCGCCCGCGAGTGGGCGTGCCGCTCCTCCTGATGGGGTACGCGAATCCCTTCTACTCCATGGGAGCGGAGGGCTTCGTGGAGGCCGCCGCGGAGGTCGGGGTCGACGGGATCATCGTGGTGGACTTGCCCCCGGAAGAGGGCGCGGCGTTCTACGAGGCGGCGGAGATGCGCGGAATCGATCCAGTCCTGCTGGCCGCACCGACGACGGTGGACGACCGCCTGCAGATGCTGGCCAGCCGCACCCGCGGATTCCTCTATTACGTTTCCCTCACGGGGGTGACCGGGGCCCGGACGGAGCTGGCCCGGGGTCTCGAGACCGATGTCGAGCGCATCCGCAGCCACTCCGACGTCCCGGTCTGCGTGGGTTTCGGGATCTCCACGCCCGAGCACGCCCGCCTGGTGGGAAGCTTCGCCGACGGCGTCGTGGTCGGCAGCGCCATCGTCGACCGGATCGAGGCCGCTGCGTCGAACGAGGACGCGGTGGATGCCGTCGCACAGTTCGTCTCGGAGCTAAAGGCGCCCCTGCGCGCAGCCTAGCGCCTGCATTCGGCCGCCCCTGCGGCGCTCCGAGCTTCGGATCCTATTTGGCCCCGTCGAAGAGTCCCTCGAATCCCGACGGTTCGTGCGGTCCGATGACGAGCTGCTCCAGGATTCCGATTCCCTCGCGTTCGCCCATGCGCGCGCGGCACAGCTCCTGGATGTGGATGTAGCGGGGATCGAGGGGGTTCACGTCTGCGAGCTTCCACTGCTCGCATTCGACCCCCTCCTCGCCCTTCCAGCGGCCGTGTCCCCAATCCGGGTGGAGGTAGCCGAGCCCCAGCATCTGGAAGGTGAGCATCGGCTCCAGAGCGATGACATGCGCGTCGCCCCGGAAGGGCACGAGCACGATCTCCGCGGACTCGGCCCTTCGGGTTCCGGGCCGCCACCGGATCCTGTGGGAAACCGACTCCATCTTCGTGGCGATGGTCTCGTCGTAGTCGATGACCTCGTCCGCCGGGCCGGCGAGGATCGGAAGGGTGCTTCCATTGGAGTTCTCGACTCGCCCCTCGCCGTCTTCGATGACGTCGAAATGAGTGCAGAGGTCATCGAAATGGAGCGGTGCCCAGAGCCAGAAGAACTGGGCCGGTCCGCCCGGTGCACCTCCCTCCGGCTCTCCCACCGGGCGGATTCCCCAGGAGCGATCCCGCGTGCCGAGCACCTGGCTCGAATCCACCTCGATTCGCTCTCCTTCCACCTGGATGAAACCCCGCCAGCTCCCCCACTGCGTGAAGCGGGTGGAATCCATCATCACCCGGGTGCCCAAGCGCCGGGTGAAGCGCGGCTCCTCCACCGCGACGGTACGGGCACCGAACGTCAACTCCGCGCGAACGGCCGTCTCGTTGTCCGCGACGCTCAGCCTGAGGCAGCGCATGGCATCGAGCACCTCGACGGCGATGGGACCCGCCCGCGTCTCCGTTCTCTCCAGAGGTGCCCGACGGGAGGCGTGAACGGAGGTCTGCACGCCCCCACGCACCACGCTGAACGAGGTATCCAGCACATTCCGGTTCGCATAGAGCCCCATTGCGGCGGCGAAGTAGAGTGCGCCGTCCCGGCTGTAACCGTTGAAGAAGTACCGGTCGTAGACGTTGCGGTCCCCGGTGATCGGGGCGGCGAGCGGATCGGGCGTCTGGTGGATGGGGAAGTCGTCGTGGCGATTCAGCATCGGGCGATTCTCCTCGATCAAGCTGGGAGGAGGATCGCACGACCGGTGGGGTGAGCTCAAGTGTCGCGGGCAATCACCCCGGGGTCCGCATCCGCCGCGTCGACGTCCTCGGCCTCGACGCAGTTCTTCCCCTCGCCCTTGGCGCGGTAGAGGGCGCGGTCCACCGCCAGAAAAGCCTGCTTTCGACTTCCTCGGTACTGAGCGACGCCAATCGAGATCGTCATTCTCATCGGTCGCATCGAGTCGCCGACGATGAACGCGGCCTCGGCCACGGCGGTGCGGATCTTCTCGCCGAGGTTCACGGCGCCCACGAGGTCGGTGTTCACCGCGAGAACGGCGAATTCCTCGCCGCCGTAGCGCGCGATCAGGTCGCTGTCGCGCACCGACTGGCTGAGGACCTGCGCGAGGCGCACCAGGAACTCGTCGCCGGCGACGTGCCCGAAGCGGTCGTTCAGCTGCTTGAAATCGTCGATGTCCAGCAGCAGCAAAGCGAGGGGCTCGCCACTCCGATCCACCCGCTTGATCTCGCGGGTCAGGTGCTCCTGGAAGAAACGGTGGTTGTGGAGCTTGGTGAGGCCGTCGGTGATCGAGAGCTGCTCGAGGATCTCGTTGGCCCGCTGAAGCTCTTCGTTCTGGGAGAGGAGCTTCAGGTTCACCTGCTCGATTTCGCTCCGGTGGTGCAGGAGCTTGCGGGTCATGTCGTTGAAGGTGTGGATCAGCAAACCGATCTCGTCGCTTCCCTTGGCGCCCTGGATCTCCACGTCGAGCTCGCCCTGAGAGATTCGGCGCGCCCCCTCGGAGAGAGCCTCGATGGGTTGCACGACCGTCGCGGTGACCTGGTGGGCGAGGAAGCTGAACAGCAGAATGATGCAGAGGTCGATCACGAACACCCGGGTCATCACCGAGAACACCGGCTCGAAGGCTTTCTTGAAGGGCTGCTCCACCACCAGCGTCCAGCCCAGGGCGCCGAGGGGGAGGGCGGCACCGACCACCCGCTCACCCGAATGGCTCCGGTACTCGGCCACCTCTCCCTGGCTGTTCCCCGAGAGTTCGGCGCCCAGCAGGACTCGCTGGCTCCCGGCTTCGCCAGACCGCAGCTGCATCTGCCCGAATTCGTCGACCAGGTAGATCTCGCCACTGGCTCCGATACCGTCGGTAGCGAGCATTCCCCGAAGCCGGGTGCGATGGAAGACGCCGCAGAGGGTGCCGAGAACCCGGTCTCGATTAATGGCCACGGGAATCGAGGCAACCGGAGTGGCCGCACCCGTGGCATCGGGGATCGCCCGGATCGCGACGATCCCGGGCTCCGCAGCCGTATCCGCGAGAGTCGCGAGTGGGGGGATACGACCACGCCTGGAAGCGGCTGCCACCGTCTTGCCAGCGGAATTGGTCAGAACCAGGGATTCGAAGAACGCCGTCTGGCGGAGGGCTTCGTTCAGGAAGTCCTCGCCGCGCCCCGCGAACCTCTTGCCGCTCAGGACTCGAAGCAAGGTAGTTTCCGATGCGAGTCGTTCGAGCTCGGAGCCACCCTCGTCGAACCAGTTGACGATCCTGTGGGAGGTGCTGGCGAGGAGAGAGGGAAAGTCCCGGTCGATGTGGCCGCGGAGGAAGCCGTACGTCGAACGCACGGAGACCCAGCTGACGACGAGGGCCGTCAGGAACGTCGAGAGAAAGACCACGAAGATGATTTTCGTGGCCAGGCTGTTGAGCGGCTGCTTGCGCAGCCGAGGGTTCGCGATGCGCATGCTCTCCGATAGCTCGATGTCCCTGTGGTTATCGACGGATCACCCGGGTGGCTTGACTTTCCAGCCCCACTGGCGGACCCAACAAATCTTCTTTTTTTTCAATGAGTTACGAGCTCGCCGTGCCGCGCCGCTCGGACCGGCGACCCGGGGCGGTAACTGCCCGGAAGCGCGAGGGAATCTCGATTTGAGGTTTGACCGCCCAAGGGCTCTCGGATATATTGCACCAGTCTTTTCGAGGGTTTAGGCGAATTCTCACGAGTCCGGACCCGATCCGCCCCCACCGGGTGCCCCCAGGCTGGTGGCCGCGGCATCGCTCGCGGCGAAAGGGACAATGAACGAGCCCCGTTCCGGTGATTCTGCGACTGCCTCGCCGGACTCGAATGCCGAGTCCGCAGCGAAGATCGAGCGTCTGCGGGAAGCGGTCGATGCGGTGGATCGGGAGGTTCTCGAGAAGCTCAACGAGCGGGCTCGGCTGGTTCAAGAGGTCGGGGAGTACAAGCGATCCTCACGCGCTTCGGTGTACGATGCCGCGCGCGAGCGCGACCTAGTCGCCGGCCTGGCCGAGGCGAATCCGGGTCCCTTTCCGAACTCCGCGCTCCCTCACGTCTTTCGCGAGATCATCTCCGCGACCCGCTCCCTGGAAGCGCGACTGAGGGTCGCCTACCTCGGGCCCGAGGGAACCTTCTCCCACCTCGCCGCCCGCCGGGTCTTCGGTGCTCTGGGGGATTGCATCGCCGTCGCGAGCATCCCCGACGTCTTCGCGGTCGTGGAACGCGGCGAGGCGGACCACGGAATCGTTCCCGTCGAGAACACCACCGAGGGCGTGGTGACCGCGACGCTGGACACGCTGATCGAGTCCGACCTTCCCATCTGCGGCGAGAGCCTGTTGCAGATCTCCCTCCACCTGATGTCCCGGTCCGGGCGCCTCGAGGACGTGAAACGAGTCGCCTCCTACCCCCAGCCCCTGGCTCAGTGCCGCGGCTGGCTCGACCGACACCTTCCCGACGTGGAGCGTGTGGAGGTGCCCAGCACGGCGGCCGCCGCCCGGCTCGCGGGTGAGCAGCCGGACGTCGCCGCGGTGGGGAGTTCGCTGGGAGGCGAACTGCAGGGACTCCTCACCATCGCCGAGTCCATCGAGGATCGGCGTGACAACACGACCCGCTTCCTGGTCCTCGGCGGAGAGCGGCCCCCGCCGAGCGGCAACGATCTCACCTATGCCGCCTTCACCGTGCGCAAGAGCCAGACCGGGGCCCTCCACGGCCTGCTCGAGCCATTCGCCCGACACCAGGTGAATCTCACCAGCATGCAAGCCCGACCCCTCAAGGGAGCACCCTGGGAGTACGTGTTCTTCATCGATGTCGAGGGGCACCGCAGTGAGCCGCGGGTACAGCGGGCGCTCGACGACGCGGCCCGCTGCGCCAACTTCTGCCGGGTCTTCGGCTCCTTCCCCCGGGCGACGACGCCAGCGCGCGGCGCGAGCGGAGAGGCCTAGGCATGGCGCTCAGACGATTCGTGAAGCCCCACGTCGCCGAGCTCGATCCGTACCAGCCGGGCAAGCCGATCGAGGAGCTCGAGCGCGAGCTCGGCATCCGGGGCTCCGTGAAGCTCGCCTCCAACGAGAATCCCCTGGGCCCCTCGCCGAAGGCCGTCGAGGCGATGCGAGCCGCGGCGGAGGGCGTGAACCGTTATCCCGACGGGTCGAGCTTCCGCTTGCGCGAGGCCCTCTCACGGCGGCTGGGGATCGAGCCGAACCAGCTCGTCTTCGGCACCGGCGCCGACGAGGTGATCGGACTGATCGCCAAGAGCTTCCTCGGGCCCGGTGACGAGGCGGTCTTCGCCTGGCCGTCTTTTGCCATGTACCCGATCGCCGTGAATGGCATGGGCGCGACGCCGGTCCCGGTGCCCCTGGATGCGAACCTCATCCACGACCTTCCCGCCATGGCCGCCGCCGTTGGCGAGCAAACGCGGGTGATACTCGTCTGCAATCCGAACAACCCCACGGGAACCAGCGTGGGTGCCGAGATCTTCGATCGCTTCGCCGCCGCGCTCCCGGAAGGGGTCATCCTGGTGGTGGACGAGGCCTACTTCGAGTACGTCCGCCGCGACGACTTCCCCGATTCGCTCGGTTGGGTGTCCCGACGCCCCGGGACCGCGGTCCTGCGAACCTTCTCGAAGGTCTACGGCCTGGCAGGGCTTCGAGTCGGATACGGTGTGATGGATCCGGAGCTGGCCGGGTATCTGGAGCGGGTCCGCCACCCCTTCAACGTGAATCTGCTCGGCGAGACGGCCGCACTCGCCGCACTCGACGATCACGAGCACGTGGAGCGGACCCTGCGCGTGAACCGCGAGGGAGCGGGAATCCTCGCCCGCGAGCTCGAAGCGCTCGGAATCGAGGTCTGGCCGACCGATGCCAATTTCCTCCTCGCGAAGACCGGTGCCGGGAGCTACGAGCTGCTCCTCCGCGAGGGGGTGATCGTCCGCCCCCTGGATGGCTTCGGACTCCCCGAACACGTGCGGATTACCATCGGGACGGCCAAGGAGAACGAGAAGCTGGTGAAGGCACTCCAGAGGATCCGGGAGGGAGCCCGGTGACGCCGCCCTTCGAACGGATTGCCATCGTCGGTCTGGGGCTGCTCGGGGGCTCCGTAGCCATGGCGGCGAAGTCCCGCGGGATCGCCTCGGTCGTGGTCGGGGTGACGCGACGCCCGGAGACCCTCGCGGCGGCACTGCGCGACGGCGCCGTCGATCGGGCTGGCAGCGATATCGCCGAGGGTGTTCGCGGCGCGGAGCTCGTGGTGCTCGCCACACCGGTCTTCGCGATGGCCGAGGTTCTCCGCAAGGCGGCTCCCCATCTCAGCGAAGGCGCGTTGGTGACCGATGTCGGAAGCGTGAAGGGGATGCTCGCCGAGAGCCTGCCGGGAATCCTGCCCGCGGGTGTGACCTACGTCGGAGCCCACCCGATGGCGGGAAGCCACGACAGCGGTTTCGCTCACGCGAGGCACGACCTCCTGGAAGGCGCGGCGTGCATCGTGTCGCCGACCCCTGGGACACCCCGAGCCCAGGTGGAGCGGGTGGCCGCCTTCTGGTCTGCCCTCGGTGCAAGGGTGCTCGAGCGGGATCCCGCGCAGCACGACGCCGAGGTGGGCTGGGTGAGCCACGTGCCTCACGCCATCGCTTTTGCCTTCGCCCACGCGTTGGGCGCCTCACCCCCCGGCGCCGGCGAGGTGCAGGGCTCGGGCTTTCGGGACTTCACCCGCATCGCACGGAGCGACCCCGATCTGTGGGCGGACATCCTCGTCTCCAACCGCAAAGAGGTCGCCGGTCCGCTCCGGAAAGTGACCGAGCGCATCACCGAGCTGGCCCGCACGCTGGAGAGAAGCGATGCAGAGGCCGCAGAGCGATTCATCGCTGCCGCGCGCGAGAATCTCGAGCGCGGTGCGAACGACGCCCGATCCGGGGGCGTGAACCCGGAAATCCAGGCTGTCCCGAGAAGGACGGCCGTTGAGGAGTGACACCACTACGAATGAGTGAGGAAATCAGCAACACGAGCGGCGGAGAGAGCTTCGCCGAGCTCTTCGAGCAGAGCGTCAGGAAGCTACAGGAAGGGGAGGTCGTCAAGGGGAAGATCCTGTCGATCGACGCCGACCAGGTCCAGGTGGACGTCGGGTTCAAGTCCGAGGGGTTCATCGATACCTGGGAGTTCATGGACGAAGGCGGCAGCATTCTCGTCGCGGTCGGTGACGAGGTCGACGTGCTGATCGAGGAGACCGAGGACGACGAAGGCCGGATCGTTCTCTCCAAGGAGAAGGCCGACCGCCTCAAGATCTGGGACGAGATCAGCGGCGCTTATGAGGCGGATCAGCCGGTGGAGGGCAAGATACTCTCACGGGTAAAGGGCGGCCTCTCCGTCGACATCGGCGTCAAGGCCTTTCTTCCCGGTTCACAAGTCGACCTGCGTCCAGTGCGGAATCTGGAGAGCCTCCTGGGCGAAAGGCTCGAGTTCAAGATCATCAAGTTCAACAAACGGCGGGGCAACATCGTCCTCTCGCGCCGGGCTCTCCTGGAGAAGGAGCGCGAGAAGATGCGCGCTTCGACCCTGGAGACCCTCGAGGAAGGTCAGATCGTCGACGGAGTCATCAAGAACATCACTGACTATGGTGCGTTCATCGATCTCGGTGGCATCGACGGGCTGCTTCACGTGACCGACATGTCCTGGGGCAGGGTGAACCATCCGTCCGAGCTGTTCCGAGTCGGCGACGAGATCAAGGTCAGGGTGCTGAAGTTCGATGCGGAGACGGAGCGGGTCTCGCTGGGACTCAAGCAGATCCAGCCCGATCCCTGGGTAGACGCCGCCATGCGTTACCCGATCGGCGTCCGCATCCGGGGACGGGTGGTTTCGCTCACCGACTACGGCGCGTTCGTCGAGCTGGAGAGCGGCATCGAGGGACTCGTTCACGTTTCGGAGATGTCCTGGACCAAGCGGATCAAGCATCCGTCCAAGATCGTCGCCATCAGCGACGAGGTCGAGGCGGTGGTCCTCTCCGTCGACGAAACGAACCGCAAGATCTCTCTCGGAATCAAGCAGATCGAGCCGAATCCCTGGAGCGTGATCGAGGAGAAGTACCCGATCGGCACCAGGGTGGGTGGAACGGTCCGCAACATCACCAATTTCGGCGTCTTCGTGGGCCTGGAAGAGGGGATCGACGGTCTGGTTCACGTTTCGGACATCTCGTGGACGGAGCAGATCAAGCACCCGAGCGAGAAGTTCAACAAAGGGGACGAGGTCGAAGCAGTCGTTCTGAAGATCGATCGTGAGAACGAGAAGTTCTCGTTGGGCATCAAGCAACTCGAGGCCAATCCCTGGGACGGCATCCAGGAGAGGTACCCGCTGGGTACGGAGGTCACGGGAGAGGTCACCAACGTCACCGACTTCGGTGCCTTCGTTCGGCTGGAGGACGGCATCGAGGGGCTGGTGTACAGCTCGGAGCTCTCAGCGGAAGGAGTCGACAAACCGTCGGCCGCAGTGGAGGTGGGCCAGACCGTGACCGCGCTGGTGACGAAGATCGCTCCGATCGACCAGAAGATCTCGCTATCGATCAAGGCCGTTTCGGATCGTGAGCAGCGAGCCGCGCTGAAGAATCTCTCAGCGCAGCAGTCGCAGACCCAGACGACGACTTTCGGCGATCTTCTCAAGGAGAAGCTCGCCGAGAAGTCCGAGGAATAGAAGTGCGGTGCCGGCTCGGAGCGGGTGGGCCGGGCCGGCACCAGCATACTTGGGGAGACCGATGACGAAGAGCGGGCTCATCGAGAGGGTAGCGGAGCTGACTCCGCACATTTCGAAGAAGGATACCGAGGTCGTGGTCAACACGATCTTCGATTCGATGACCGAGGCGTTGAAGCAGGGCGAGCGGATCGAGATCCGCGGCTTCGGAAGCTTCCAGGTCAAGGTCCGGGAGGCTCGAGAGGGCCGGAACCCGAAGACCGGAGAGGAGGTGCGGATACCCGCCAAGCGGACGCCCTTCTTCAAGGTCGGCAAGGAGCTGAAAGAGAAGGTGGACGAGACCCGTTCGACAGCCTCCGAGAGGGTGGCTGCTGAGGGCGCACTCGGCTGAGTTCGCAGCGAGGATCCCATGCAGACCGTCCGTCGCTTGATGGCGCTCGCTCTATTCGCGGGGCTGTTCGTGGTGGCTTGGCGTTTCGCCTCGACCAATGGCACTGAAATCCCGATCGATCTGCTCGTCTTCCGAACGCCGGCGGTTCCGATCTGGCTGGTGCTGCTGATCGCATTCGGAGCAGGGGCACTGTTGGCGGGTGTCTCGCTCGTCTACGCGGTGATCAAGAAGAACCTCGTCGCGCGGCGCTACCGTAAAGCGGTCAAGAGTCTCGAATTGGAAATCCACCAGCTCCGCAATCTGCCCCTCGCCGGTACCGGTTCCGCCTTGGCGTCGCAGGCCAACGCGGAAGGCGAAGACGGCGAAGGCGGCGGGATCGCAAGCCCGAGCGCATGAGCCCCGTGAGGTGGTTCAGGCGTTGGCTCCGGGGCGACACGCGCTCACCCAGGGACGTCGATACCGCGGTGCGGAAGGCGCTGCGCTCGGTTCTCGAGGGTGACCTCGATGCGGCCGAGGATTTGCTCTCGCGCGCCGTCCGGATCGATTCGGATCAGGTCGATGCCTATCTCTCGCTGGCCCGGCTGTACCGACTGCGCGGCGAGATCGGACGCGCGATCCGGGTCCACCAGAACCTCCTGCTGCGCAAGGACCTCCGATCCGAGCACAGGGACGAAGCGCTCCTCGGCCTCGCCGGAGACTTCCGAAAAGGGGGCTTCCTACAGCGCTCCATTGCCGCCTACGAGGAGCTGCTGGCACGGCGCCCCGGCGATCAGAACGCGCTTCGGGCCCTGGCTCGCCTCCGGGCGGATGTGCGCGATTACCGCCGGGCTCTCGAGCTGCAGCGGCAACTGATCCGCTCCGAGGGTCGGGACGGGCGGGCCGAAGAGGCCCAGCTGCTGGTCGAAATGGCGGAAGCGGCCCACGCCGAGGGGAAAAGCGACGACGCGCGGCGCGCGCTGCGGCGTGCGCTGCGCAAGGACCCCCGCTGCGTCCGCGCCTGGATCCAGCTGGGTACGCTGGAGGCGGAGCGAGGTCGTTCGAAGCGCGCGCTGGTGGCATGGCGAAAGGTTCCGGAACTCGACCGGCGCAGTGGCGCCGAGGTCTACCAGCGCCTCGAGGCCAGCTACGCGGCCATCGGCCGTGCCAGGGAGTTCGAGGACTATCTGCGCCAGCTGCTCGAGGCGCGCGCGGGAGACGTGGATGCAAGCCTGGCCCTGGCTCGCGCGCTTTCGGCTCGCGGCGAGACGGATGCCGCCGTCGCGGAGCTGCGCGCCGTATTGGAGCGTGACGCAGAGAATCTTCAAGCGCACGCGGTGCTGTCGCGCGTACTCCTGGCGGAGGGAAGTGAAGCGGACGCGGTGAAGGAGCTCGGAGAGCTGGTGGAGGTGCTCGAGCGGAGCGGTGTGCTGGAGAAACGGGAGTTCACGGGATGAGCCGTTCCGCCCGCGACACCCCGATGATGCGCCAGTACCTCGGGATCAAAGCCCGTCATCCCGACGCAATCATCTTCTACCGCATGGGGGACTTCTACGAGCTCTTCTTCGAGGATGCGGAGCGCGCGGCGCCGCTGCTCGACATCACCCTCACGACCCGGGACCGCGGAAAACCCGATGCGGTTCCCATGTGCGGAGTTCCCGTGCACAGCGCAGACGGGTACGTGAAACGTCTGGCGGATCTCGGCCACCGGGTGGCGATCTGCGAGCAGGTGGAAGATCCGAAGGTCACCAGTGGTCGTCGCCTGGTCCGACGCGACGTGGTCGAGGTGGTGACTCCGGGCCTGGTCGGTGATCCCGATGGTCTGGACGCCGCTCGGGAGGTGATCGTCGCAGCGATCGCGACCGGAGTTCCGGAGGGGGAGGCAGGGGTCGCCGCCCTGGACGCCTCGACCGGTCGCTTTCGGGCCACCGATGTGAGGTGCGCAGGCGGAGAGGAGCTGCCGGCCGCCCTCCTCGAAGAATTGGAGCGGATTGGCCCCCGTGAGGTGCTGGTTTCGGCCCCCTCGGCCGAGCGGCTGCGTTCGCGCATCGTCGAGCGCCTGCCCGGCGCTGCACTTACCCCGGTCGATCCCGCGATCTTCGAAGCCCGCGACGAGCATCCCGTTGGGTCGGGCGCCGGTGGCCGGGCCGCGTCTGCGATCCTCGGCTTTCTCGGGACAAATCAGCCCTTTGCCCTTCGTCACGAGCCGCAGCTTCGGCGCTACCGGCTGGGCGACGCCATGGTGCTGGACGCGCCCACGCGCACCCACCTCGAGTTGTTCGAGAATCTCGAGGACCGCTCCCGCAAGGGCACGCTGATCGATCGGATCGACGAGACGATCACGCCGTTGGGAACTCGGCGTCTGGCGCACTGGGTCGCCTATCCATTGCTCGACTGCAGCGAGATCCGCAGCCGACAGGAAGCCGTCGCTGACCTCGCCGAACGGGATCGCGCCAGAGCCCGACTGAGGCGGGCTCTTTCGGGCGTGCGCGATCTCGAGCGCATCTTTGCCAAGGTCACGCGCCCCGGTGCGCAGCCTCGAGACCTGGCGGCGTTGCGAAGCTCCGTGTCGGCTCTGCCCGGTGTCGCTACAGCCCTCGCGGAAGAGGAGGGGGATCTGCTTCCCCACCAGGAATCCCTTGCCCCTGCTCTCGTTCTCCCCGAGCCCGTTCCCGAAGTCGAGCAACTCCTCCTGGAAGCCATCGTCGACGATCCGCCGGTCGTCGCCAGAGGATCGCGAGGTGCCAGCGAAACCGGCTACATCCGAGAGGGCTTTCGACCGGAGCTCGATGCGCTCCGGGACAGCGCCCGGAAGGGACGCGAGTGGATCGCCGGCCTCGAGGTACGCGAGCGTGAGCGGACCCGCGTGCCGAGCCTCAAGGTTCGCTTCCATCCCGTCCACGGCTATTCCATCGAAGTCACCAAGTCCCAACTGGGGCGGATCGCCGATGACTATGAGCGGAAACAGACCTTGGCCAACGCCGAACGCTTCACCACGCCCGAGCTCCGGGAGATGGAGTCGAAGGTGCTCGGTGCCAACGATCGGGCGGCGGCGCTGGAACGCGAGGTCTTCGAAAGCGTCCGGCAAGCCGTACTGGAGCACACTGTCGGGATCCGGGCAGCGGCGGAGGCCATCGCGTCTCTCGACGCGCTCCAATCCCTGGCGGAGGTGGCTCGCCGGGACGGCTGGGTCCGCCCGGTGGTGGAAGAGAGCGATCGGCTCGAGATTCGCGCCGGACGACACCCGGTGGTCGAGCCCCTGCTCGCCGCCCGCACCGGTGAGGAGTTCGTGCCCAACGACACGGACCTGGATACGGCCGCTACCCGGATCCTGCTCATCACCGGACCGAACATGGCGGGCAAGAGCACCTACCTGCGGCAGGTGGCGCTTCTGGTGCTGCTCGCCCAGATCGGAAGCTTCGTCCCGGCCGACAGTGCCCGCGTCGGCGTGGTGGACCGCATCTTTACCCGTGTCGGGGCAACGGACCGCCTGACTCGGGGGGAATCCACTTTCATGGTGGAGATGCGGGAGACCGCTGAGATCCTCTCCCAGGCGTCCGGGAGCAGCCTGATCCTTCTCGACGAGATCGGTCGGGGCACCAGTACCTTCGACGGGCTCTCGATCGCCTGGGCGGTCGCCGAGTACCTGCACGACACGCCCGGCCTCGGCCCCCGGACCCTCTTCGCGACGCACTACCACGAGCTGGCAGATCTGGCGCGCACCCGCAGCGGAGTTCGCAACGCGCATTTCGAGGCTCGGGAATGGGGGGAAGAGGTCCTCTTCCTGCGCCAGCTGGTGCCGGGAGAGGCGAGCCGCTCCTACGGAATCCAGGTGGCGCGGCTCGCCGGTCTTCCCGCAACGGTGATCGAGCGCGCCAGTGAGATCCTCCACAACCTGGAGAGCGAGGAACTCGCCGAGGATGGGCGACCGCGTCTCGCCGGACACGGGAAGCCGGAGGGAGAGAGCGCGAGATCCGACGAGGCCCAATTGGCGCTTTTTGGATCCAGCCCGCCGCGAAGCCCGTCCGAGCGCGAAGCCCTCGCCGAACTCCGCGCCCTCGACCTGGATCGCACCACGCCCATGGAGGCCCTGGCGCTTCTGGCGAGACTCGCCGGGCGATTGCGCGGAGGGGGAACGGCTCAGTGAGGGGGCGCGCCGCCAGAATCCCTCTGCTGTGCCTGGCCCTGCCCGCGCTCCTCGGCGTCGAGCGGCCACCCGGCCTCTCCGACGTGACGGACGTTCGCCACTGGTCCTATCCCGAGTACACCCGCGTGGTCGTCGAGCTCACCCGGACCGTGACGACCGAAGTCAAGCGCCTCCCCTCCGACTTGGCCGTAGGAAGGCCGGAGCGCCTGTACCTGGATCTGTCGGGGGTGTGGGTCGGCCTGCGCTACGAAGATCCGATACCGGTGGGAGACGGACTCCTCGAAGGAATCCGTCTGGGCCAGAACACCCGCACGACCGCCCGCGTCGTGATCGATCTCAAGCGCTACGATCGTCACCGACTGTTCTTTCTGTCTTCGCCAGCTCGCGTCGTCGTCGACGTCTACGGCGGCGCGCAGCGCAAGCCTGTGGTACCCGATCCCGGCGCGCTGGGCACTTCTCCCGGGCGGGAGCCGCTTCCGCTGGGAATGCGCCGGGTGCGCACCGTGGTCCTCGACCCCGGTCACGGCGGCCGGGACACCGGGGCGCTGGGTGCCTACGGGCTGCGGGAGAAAGACGTGACCCTGCGCCTGGCCAGGGCACTCCGCCCCAGGCTGGTGGCCCGCGGCTTTCGCGTCGCCCTCACGCGGGACAGCGACAAGACCGTTTCCCTGGAGGAACGCACGGCCCTCGCCGAGGGAGTGGGTGGCGACGTCTTCATCTCTCTTCACACCAACGCGGCAACACGCCGCGAAGCCCGGGGGATCGAGACGTACTACCTGGACAAGAGCCACGAGCGTCACTCGCTGCGCGTAGCGGCACGGGAGAACGGCGTTCCGGCCCATCGCCTCAACGAGCTTCAGCGCGTCGTCGCCCAGCTCCGGGTATCCGAGGTCTCCGTACACTCGGCGCGGCTGGCGAAGACGGTCCACGAAGAGGTGATCGCGGGCGTCCGTGCGACCCACGGATCCGTCGAGAACCTGGGCGTAAAGCGAGGCCCGTTCCACGTCCTCTTCCTCTCCAACATGCCCGCGATCCTGCTGGAGGCGGGATTCCTGACCAACCGCGCCGACGCCAGACGTCTCCGGAGCGACTTCTACATCGATGTCCTTGCCGAGCAGATCTCCCGCGCGCTCTCCTCCTACCGCCGGGACAACGCGGTGATCGTCGCGGAAGTGCGGCGATGAGTGCTCCTCCGTCTGTCGACCGCTTCCTGCCCGAGTTCATTTCTCACCGGGAACCCCGGGATGGCGAAGATGCGAAGACCGCTTCGGGCGCTCGCGCCTATCTCACCAGTGTCCGCAAGTTCCTGGTCGCCCGGCACGAGGCAGGGGAATCGGGACAGCGAATCAACGAGGCCCACTCCGACGCCCTCGACCGGCTCCTGCGCCGGCTCTACGGACTCGCCGAATCCCACCATTACGCGGATGGGGGCGAGGTGGGGGCGCGCGTGTGCGTGGTCGCGGCGGGCGGCTACGCACGACGCGAGATGTCCCTCGCATCCGACGTGGATCTACTCTTCCTCCACGCCGGCGAGATGAGTCCCCTCGCCGCGCACGTAGCGGAGGGGATTCAGTACTGGCTCTGGGATGCGGGGGCGGAGGTCGCCGGTGCGGTCCGCAGCATCGAAGAGACGCTCTCCCTGTGCCGGAGCGATTCCAGCGTCCTCACGGCGATCATCGGGGCGCGCTTTCTGAGCGGGGACGTGGGGCTCTTCCACGAGTTCACCACCGCAATTCGCCACGATCTCCTGGCGAAGCCCGGGGATTTCGTGAAGACCCAGGCCGAGGCCCTGGAGGCGCGCCATGCGAAGTACGGGGGCTCCCTCTACCTGCTGCAGCCGAATCTGAAGCAAGGGGTCGGTGGTCTGCGCGATTACCACACCGCGCTCTGGGTGGCCCGCGCCACCCAACCCATGGTGCAAACGCTCGATGACCTGCTGCACGTGGGACTCCTGAGCGAACTCGAGATGGAACGGTACCGGGAAGGTCTCGAGTTTCTCTGGCGGGTCCGCAACCAGCTCCATCTGCTCTGCGGTCGCAAGACCGATCAGATGAGCTTCGAGCACCAGGAGGAGATCGCCGCGGGGATGACGCGCCAGGCGCCCGAAGCGGGTTCGGAGCTTCCAGTGGAGCGCTTCATGGGCGACTACTATCGGCAGGCGCGATCCGTCCAGAGCTTCTCGCAGATCGTGATCGAGCAGTGCCAGACGCGCTGCAACCCCTCGACGCAGCCGCGCCAGCTCCGGGAGGTGGAAGACGGCTTTCAGATCGCCGGTGATCAGCTGGAGATCCCACACCCCGCGCACCTCCGAGAGCAACCCCTGCGGCTGCTGACCTGCTTCGAGGTCGCGCAGACCCACGACGTCCCTCTCTCACGTAGGTCCCAACGCCTGGTACGCGAGAACCTCGGCCTGGTGAGCGACGAGTTCCGCACTGATCCCGAGGCCGCCGCAACGATCTCTCGCATCCTGGAATCGAAGCACCGGGTGACGCGCACACTGGTAACGATGAACGAGGTCGGAATCCTCGCTCGCTATCTTCCGGAGTGGGATCACATCGTCTGCCGCTGGCAGCACGTCATCTACCATACCTACACGGTCGACGTGCACTGCGTCTTCCTGGTGGAGGAGCTCCGGCGTCTGTGGCGCGGGAAGCACCAGAAGTCCTTCCCCGAACTCACCGACCTGATGCGTTCGGTCCATGATCTCCCGGTCCTGTACCTCGGGAGCCTGCTCCACGACATCGGGAAAGGGAGAGGCGGAGATCACGCGAACGAAGGGGCGAAGCTCGCCCGGGACTGCCTCGAGCGCCTCGGCCTCACGCGGGAGCGGGTGGCGCGGTCCGTCTTCATCGTGAGGTGCCACCTGTTGATGGCCAGCGTGGCCCAGCGCCGGGATCTCAGTGACCCCAAGGTGATCGTCGACTTCGCCCGGGTCGTCGGCGATCGGGAGAACCTGCGGAACCTCTACCTGGCGACCTACGCAGACCTGCGCGCTTCGTCGCCATCGGCCTGGAACGAATGGAAGGGCGCATCGCTTCGGGAGCTCTTCGAGCGCACCTCCGAGTTCCTCGAGTCGGGGCACGACGATCCCCACCGCGCCGTCGAGCAGATGGAGGCGCACATCGAATCCCGCCGCGACGAGGCGCGACGCGGGCTTCGAGTCCTCGGCATCGCCGAGAGCCGTGTCGACGCATACTTCGAGATGATGCCGAGACGCTACTTCGTCTCGCACCCGGCACGCCAGATCGTGCAGCACGCCATGGTGGTGTTCTCGTTCGCATCGGATCAGCTCATCTCCACATCCGTCCGCGAAGGGCCTGGAGAATCCAGCACCTTCATCCTCTGTGCACGGGACCAGCACGGCCTGTACGCCAAGGTGGCGGGGTCTCTAACGGCGACGGGGATCAACATCCTGGCATCCCAGGTGTACACGACGCGAGGGGGGCTGGCGCTGGAGATCTACCGGGTGTCGACACCCCCCGGGCGTTCAGAGGAGAAACGCGACGTCTGGGCGAAGCTGGAGCGCACCCTGAAGGACGTGCTGTCAGGATGCCGCGAGCTGGAGGCGGTGGTCCAGCACCTCAGGCGACCGATCGGGCGCAGTGTCACCCCGTCCCGGACGCCGCCCAGCGTCGAGATCTCGAACGAGGTCTCGGATTTCTATACGGTCGTCGATCTGTCGGCGAACGATCGGCTGGGTCTGCTCTACGATCTGACTCGCGTCATCGCCGCTCACGGGCTCGAGGTCTTTCTCTCCAGGGCGACGACGGTGCTGGACCAGGTGGCAGACACCTTCTACGTGAAGGGCCCGGCCGGCAGCAAGCTCACGGATCCCCAGGCCATCGAGGCGTTGCGCTGCGATCTCCTGGAGGCGGCCGGCGAGGATGCCGGGGATGGCTAGCCTGCACGGAGCGATCGACGCCTTCCTCTCCCACGCGGCGCTGGAGCGGGGGCTCGCCCCCAAGACCATCGAGGCCTACGCCAGCGATCTGGCCCGGTTCGCCCACTGGCTCGAGAGCGCCGGTGTGGAGGCCCCCGGATCGCTCCGGCGGGAGCACGTGATCGGGTTCGCCCGGGCTCTCGAGGCGGAGGGGCTCGGGGCGCGAAGCCGGACCAGGATCCTGGTCGCGACGCGCCGGTGGATCCGCTTTCTGCTGGCCGCGGGCGAGCTCGCGGTGGATCCGACGGAGGGGATCGCCACGCCTCGCTTCGGTCAGCCGCTCCCGAAGGTGCTGCGGCCCGATGAGACCGCGGCGTTGATTGCAGCGGCGGCTCCCGACACGTCCTTGGGGTTGCGGGATCGCGCGATGCTCGAGGTGCTCTACGGTGCCGGGCTCAGGGTGACGGAGCTCGTCGCACTTCCCCTGGGCGCCCTCGACGCCCGGGCCGGGGTGCTCCGGGTATTCGGAAAGGGCCGGCGCGAGAGGCTGGTTCCCCTCGGTGAGCCGGCTCTGGCCGCCGTCGAGGCCTATCTCGAACGGGGACGCCCGGCTCTGCTTCGCGCGGGTCGGCCGGGGACCGATGCGATGTTCCTCTCGCGTCGCGGTGGTCCCATGACGCGCCAGAACTTCTTCTCGCGCCTGCGGAGGTTGGCCCGAATCGCGGGGATACCCGAGGAGCGCGTCTCGCCCCACGTGCTGCGTCATGCCTTCGCAACGGATCTGCTGGAGGGCGGGGCCGATCTTCGCTCCGTCCAGGCGATGCTCGGCCACGCAGACCTGTCGACGACCCAGATCTACACCCACGTGAGTCGGGCTCGACTCCGGGATGTCGTCGAGACGCGGCATCCGCGGGGCAGCGGTGGGGCGGGCCGGAAGCCATGAGGCGGGTGGGCGCAGGACACGCACTGCGCGCGATCCCGGAGGGGGCTCGCGCACTGGTGAAGGCGCTGATCGAGGAGGGCGATCACTCCGAGGTCGGTGTGTTTCTGGTGGGTGGGCCGGTTCGCGACCTTCTCCTCGGTCGAACACTGCGCGACGTGGACCTGATCGTGGAGCCGGGTCGGAATCGGAGTGCAGAAGAGCTCGCCCGCGCGGTCGCACCCGACGGCGCGCGCGTGATCGCCCACGACCGATTCGGAACCGTCCGCCTGGAGGTGGAGGACACGGTGGTCGACCTGGCCACGATGCGGGCCGAGAGCTACGAGCGTCCGGGTGCCCTGCCGACGGTCCGTGACGGCTGCCTCGAGGACGATCTCACCCGGCGAGACTTCACGGTGAACGGACTGGCGATCCCGCTGACTCGGGTGGCCCGGCGTGGCCGCTCGGCGATCGTGGATCCGGGTGAGGGGCTTCGCGATCTGGAGAATCGGGTGCTCCGCGTCTTCCACAAACGGAGCTTTCACGATGACCCCACCCGCGCGCTGCGCGCCGCACGCCTCGCTGCTCGGCTCGGCTTCACGATGTCGCGGGGATCTCGCTCGGCGCTGCGTTCTGCGCTCCGGGACGGGGCTTTCGGGGCGGTGAGCGGAGAGCGGCTTCGGGCGGAGATCGGGCGGCTCTTCGGGGATCCCGTTCAGGGACTCGATCTCTCCCGTGCGCTTCGCCTGCTGGCGGACTGGCACGTCCTCGCCGCCCTCGAGCCGGGTCTCGTTCTCCCCGCGGAGTCCGTCGCGCCGCTGCGCCGGCTGGGACGTGCGGTCGCGGATCCGCCCTGGAACGTAGGGCGTCGACGCCCCTGGGTGATCGGACTGATGGTGTGGATGGCACCCCTGGATGCCTCGTTGCGCCGCCGGGCTCTGCACCGGCTCGCGGTGAGGGGAGAGATCGCGGGGAAGATCGGTGCGTTCCCGAAGGCGCGAGACGTCTGGCTGCGCAAGCTCGGACGCGCCCGGGGACGGGGGACCACCGACGCCGCCCTCCGCGGAGTCGACGACGAGGAACTGCTGGCTCTTCTGGCCTGGGCCCCACCGAACATACGCCGTCGGCTCCAGCGCTACGCCCTCGAGGATCGCCTCGCACCGCTTCCCATCAGCGGCGACGATCTCGTGGCGATCGGGATTCGCGGGCCAGCGGTCGGGCGAGCCCTGGCACGCATCCGGGTCGCCTTCCTGGATCGCGCGGTGCGCAATCGGGAGGAAGCGCTGGCGCTGGCCCGGGAGATCGCTCGGCGGGGCGGAAAGAAAGGGGTTGCGACGGGCAAGGGATAGGCTCTCGGGAGATGGATTTGCCCCGGGGCCTCGGATCCCCGATAATCGCGCCGCCCCCTCTGATGCAACACATCCCCCGCCTTCGCGGAGCAGGCATGGTATCCAGCGGCCCGGCCGGAGACTCCCTCGAGTTCACGGCTCCCGAATCGGGCTCGGCCTACGCGGTGAAGCTCTCCATCTTCGAGGGCCCCCTCGATCTGCTGCTCCACCTGATCCGGTTGAACGAGCTGGACATCAACGACATCCCCATTGCGTTGATTGCCGAGCAGTACATCGAGTACCTCGACTTGATGCGGGAACTGAACCTGGACGTGGCTGGCGAGTATCTGCTGATGGCCGCCACCTTGGCCTGGATCAAGTCGCGCACGCTTCTCCCGCCCGTCGAGGGTGACGAGGAAGAGGAGGGCGGGGATCCCCGTGCCGAGCTGATCGCGCGCCTCCTCGAATACCAGCGCTTCAAGGAGGCAGCGGAAGAGCTGCGCGAACGCCAGATCCTCGGCCGCGACGTCTTCGAAGCCCGAGGACCCGCCGCCGAGCGCACACCCGACGAGGAGCGGGAGATCGAGGTCGGTCTGATCCAGCTTCTCGATGCCTTCCGGAAGGTCCTCCAGATCGCGAAGAGCGCCGATCTGCGGCACGAGGTGGCGACCGAGATCATCACCGTGCGCGAGCGGATGATCGCCGTCATGGACGCCCTTCGCGCCCGGGAAGCGATCGAGTTCGAACAGATCTTCCAACTCGACGAGGACAGCTCGCCGACCCACACGCTGATCGTGGTGACCTTCCTCGCCATCCTCGAACTCGTGCGGATCAGCACCCTGAGGGTGTATCAGGGATTAGGAGAGGACGGGGCGCCCGAGGGCCCGATCCACCTTCGCCTGGCCGACGGTGGCCGGGATCTGGAGTGGGAAGAGCGCATTTCCAAGATCATATGAGGGAGGTGATGGAGCGCGATCAACGGAAGAAAATCGTCGAAGCGTTGGTGCTGGCTTCTCGGGAACCGATCCCCGCAGCCCGGATCGCCGACATCGTACCCGGGTGCACGCCGTCGGAGGTGAAGGAGTTGGTGAAGGAGCTCGACCTCGAATACGAGCGCGATGATCGGGCCTTCGAGATCTGGGAGGTCGCCGGCGGCTACCAGATTCGCACCCGCCCCGCGTTCGCGGGCTACGTGCGCCAGCTCCAGCGCGAGCGGGCCTTCCGCCTCTCGCGAGCGGCTCTCGAGACCCTCGCCGTGGTCGCCTACAAACAACCGGCGACGCGCGCGGAAATCGAGAACATTCGCGGGGTCGACGTCGGCGCAGTGGTCCGCAGCCTGGTGGACCGCAAGCTGGTGCGCATTGCGGGCCATCGGGAGGTACCGGGGCGCCCTCTGCTCTACGCGACCACCAGGCGGTTCCTGGAGGTCTTCGGCTTTTCACGCCTCGAGGATCTCCCGACACTGCGTGAGATCGACGAGTTCGTCCTTCCCGGGATGGGTTCCGAGTCCGAGAAGGATGCGGTGGCGAGTCCTCTGGGCGAAGTGGAGGCTGATGCGGCGCCCGCCTTGGAGACGCCCTTGTCGGAAGCCGACGAGGCCGGTACAGAGGCCGGGGGCGGGCGCGGCGAACTCCACTGAGCCGGATCCGGCTGCAGAAGATGCTGGCCCTGGCCGGGGTGGCTTCCCGGCGGAAGGCCGAGGAGTTGATTCGCGCCGGTCGCATCCGTGTAAACGGCGTCACCGCATCCCTCGGAGAGACCGCGGACCCGGAGAAGGACGAGATCGCACTGGACGGGCGTCCCGTCGTCGCACAGCCGCGAGACTACTGGATGCTGCACAAGCCCCGTGGCGTCATCACCACCACGCGTGATCCCGAGGGACGACCGACCGTCCTCGATCTCCTGCCTTCCGAGGCACACCGCACGCGACTGTTCCCGGTGGGCCGCCTGGACCTCGATTCCGAGGGCTTGCTTCTCCTCACGAACGACGGGGAGGTGGCCCAGGCCATGCTCCATCCCTCGCTCGGATGCGAGAAGGAATACCGGGTCACCGCCCGCGGTCGGCTCTCACCGGCGACGAGGCGACGGCTCGCGGCGGGAACCGAGTTGGAAGACGGTCCCATGGCGCCCTGCCGGGTGGGGCCGGTCCGATACGACCCCGGGACGGACGCGTCCGGCTTCCACTTGACCCTTCGGGAGGGGCGGAAGAGACAGATCCGGAGGGCTCTTGCCGCCCTAGGTCATCCCGTGCTCCGTCTGATCCGGATCCGCATGGGGCCACTTCGGTTGGGGCGCTTACGGCCCCGGGAGGCGCGCCCCCTGACGGCTGGAGAGCGTCGGGCCCTTCCCCGCGCAAGTTCGCGCGGAACCGCGCGGGCGAGCGGCTGAATCGCCGCCGAGACCCGAAAGTCAACTCGAGAAGATTGCCGGATCTGTTTGATTTCACGTTACTTTTGCCTGTAGGATGTCACTCTCCTTCAGTATCTGACGGGTGCTCCACATGCCGCTGTTGCGCTGCTTCCCTCTCGTCCTCACGCTGCTCGCCCTCGGCCTCCCCACCGCGGGTGCGGCGCAGACGGTGATCACCGGTCTGTGTCCGGACGGCAGCGTCTTCATCGTCCAGACGGAGCGGGCGATTCCCTGCCGTAACGCGAAGCTGGTCGACCCCGAAGAGGTACCGCCGCTGCGCCCCGAGTACCTCCCTACGCCCTACACCTGGCAGGTCTACAACGAGACCCGGAATCCGAACAATCCCTACAACATGATCGACGCTGCGCGGCAGATTCGCGCCATGCACCAAAGCACAGGCGATGGCGCCTCGACGACGCCTCCGGCGGTCTCCAGCGGACCGCAGGCAGGGGAGGGGGTCGAAACCACACCGTCGGCTGCGGTCTCTCCCCTGGACCTGGGTCTGAAGGATCAGGAGCTGCGCGATCTCTTCCGGATCGTGCAGCTCTCCCAGGAGTACACGCCCGCGTCCGTCGCGCGTGAGACCGTGGATGGACGCGGCATCTTCGAGGTGTCGCTCGCCCACTCGGCGGCATTCGAGGATCGGCTTCGGGACGCGTGGGCTTCGCGCGGAGGTCTCGCGGGCGGCCGGGTCCTGCTCTTTACCGCGCTTTCGAAGCAGCCCGAGGAGTTCTTCGCGAACTTCACCTTCGTTCAGCGTCACCTGACCTTCCAGCCCGATTCCGCGAGCGCTCGCCAGCTCGGCATCCTCCAGGGACGCCTCGGGTCTCTCCAAGCGAACGAGTTGGTCCTCGGATACGCGGTCCTCCCGGCGCAGATCGACCTCTCCAACGATCTCGACATCTACTGGAACGATCGCCGCGTCACCGCGCGGTTCTTCTGAGCGGGGACGTTGTTGAACGTTCAATTTCCGGGCTGGCCCGGAAATTGAACGTTCAACAACGTCCCCGCCTGCTACGAGCAGCGGCTCATTCGCGCGGAAAGGTCAGATAGATCTGGGTGTAGAGGAAGGCGCCGTCTGGGCTGCGCGCGATACCGATCCCGGTGTAGTTGAAGGGACGAGCGGTGAGGTTCTGGCGGTGGACAGGGGAGGTCAGCCACCCGTTCAGGATCTCCTGGTTGGGGTTCGGCCGGTTGGTCCTTCCGACGTTCTCCCCGGCCATGGTGAATCCCTCGATCCCAGAGCGCTCCAGGCGATCGACGCAGATGTGTCCCTCCGGCGATTCATGGGCGAGGAAGCGCCGCGCCGCCATGTCTTCGCTGTGAGCGCGCGCGACGGCGTCGAGAGCTGCGTCTCGGTTGAAAGCGATCAGCCGCTGCTCGGATCGGAAGCGGTTCACGGATCGGTGCAGTGCGGCTTCCATCCTCGCGACCTCGGGATCGGCAGCGCTCGCCCAGGGGGCGGCCAGGGGCACCAGGAGGATCAGCGCCAGCCAAAGGCCGAACAGAAACCCACCGCCTGAGAAGAAATCCCTCGGCACGAGTTCACTCGACCTCTTCGCCGCTCTGCCAGGCGGCCGAGGCGAGCTCATCTTGTTCGATGTGCGCGGACTCCTCGCTGAGGAGCTCACGCCGGATCAGGCGACCTTCGGAGTAGAAAGAGCGCAGGTCCACGACGCCGTCGGCGTCTCGATCCTCGTCGCGCTGACGAATCCGCTCCTGCTCATCGAAGAGAGTCACCCGGTCCGGGCGGCCGTCTCCGTTGCGGTCCTCCTCTTCCCGGGCCAGGCGGCCGTCCTGGTAAAAGCCGACTCGGTCCCGGAAACCGTTTGCGTTCAGATCTCGTTCCTGGCGGGTGAGGTTGCCGTCGCGGTAGAAGCTCCACGTGTCGACGAAGCCGTCGCCGTTGGTGTCACGGCGATGGCGGGTGATTTGCCCACTGCGGTACTCGAGCCAGGAATCGATCCGACCGTCGAGATTGGTGTCTTCTTCCTCTCGGCTCTTCTCGCCGGTCTCGGCCTGGTAGAAGATGCTCCGGTCCGGAGCACCGTCGGCATCCTCGTCGAAGAGTTCGCGAACCGGCTGGCCGCCGTGGCGGTAGACCCAGTGATCCGGCCGACCGTCTCGATTGCGGTCCGTCACCTGGTCGGCGATGCCTCCGGGTTGATGCGTTCCGCTCGCCTGCGGCTCGCTGCGCGCGCTTCGCGCTTGCCGCGGTGCGCTGGACTCGCCGGGAACTTTCGGAGGAATGCCGCGCTGCAGGGCCGCGAGCTCCGCGGAGATGGAGCCTCCGGCGGGGGTGGGACGTTCGAGCCTTGGCGCCGGGCCGGGCACCGGAGGCTGGCTGCCGGGTCTTCCGGCCAGCTCGCGTTCGAGGGCCTCGAGTTGACTCCGCTCGTGCTCCGTCTGGACGTCGACGGCGGGCGGGCGAGGGAAGGTCGGAGTTGTCGGATCCGCGGCGGTTTGCGTGGGGGGCGGGCCGTCGTCACCCGTCACTGCGTCCCACGCGGCCACGAAGGGGTAAGCGGCAATGGCGAAGGGCGCGAGCAGGTACTTGAGCCATCTGGGCTCTTGACGGATCTCTTTATGGGTATCCTTGTCCACCTCGCTGCCACCGATGAAGGTGATCCCACCACCACCGGAGGAGCTGGCGCTGGATCCCGGGCCCTGCCGGACAGTGGAGGTGGGTGTGCCTCCGAGCGTTCCCGAGGGAGCGGGCGAGGGCGCTGGAAGAGCCTGCCCGTGGGGCCCACGGGCGCCGGGCTGACCGGGTGACGGGGCGCCACCGGGAAGCTGGTGGCCTGGATGGGCCGGCGGCATGGCAGGGGACTGCCCTGGATAGAGGATCATGGCTCCGACTCCGGTATTGAAGACGGGATGGTCGTCGTCATCCACCTTGACGTTGGAGTAGGCGCAGCCCAGGCAGGTAGCCAGACAGAGAGCCGGAATCCAGTGGCGAGGGAAGGGTGAGGAAAGGATCGGCATCAGGTCACCTCGACGCAGAACTTCGGCAAAGGGCGGTGCAAGAAGCGTGCGCAGTCCGACGCCTGCTTCGGCGGCGGTGCGTTTCCCTCCGCTTTGCAGCGAGATCGATGCCGAGCTGCGGCTCCGTTGCCGGTCCGCAGATCCGCTACCGAGGGTATCCAGCTACCCACCCTAGGTAGCTGGCTGCCCCTCTCTGGTGATCCGTCCCAGCCGGTCGATCGCGAGCGTCGCTGCCAGCCCGAGCCCGATCAGCAGCAGACATCCCGCGAGCTGGCCGGCGTCGGGGCGAAAGGGCTCCAGCGGCCAGTCCTCGGGCTCGATGGTGGCCAGGTGCTCCTCGCTCACCACTGCGCCCTCGAACACCTCACCGACCCGCGGCTCCACCCCCTCCTGGAAGGGCCAAAGACCGATCACTGCACCCAGCAGCAAGCCCAGCAGCAGGCCGAGGGTGGGCTTGGGAAAGCGGTCCAGCGTCCACTGGAGGAGGTTGCTGATACCGACGATTCCCAGCACGACGCCGATCCCCACCGGGATCACCACGTGCAATGCACCGCCGAGCAGCGGCAGGTCGATTCCCTCGCCCGCACTCACGCCCACCAGGACCAGCTTGAGCTCGTCGATGGCCCCGAGGATCGGCAGGTACTGTCCGAGAAGCAGCAGCAGGTAGCCACCACTCACCCCGGGGAGGATCATCGCCCCGGCGCCGGCGGTGCCGGCGAGCAGCAGTCGCCCGTAGGCCTGTCCTTCCCCCGCCGACCCGCCCACGGGTGACAGGGCCATCGCGATCATGAGAGCGAAGCCCGCGAGCGCCCCGGCAACGAGTCCTGACGACATCGGCCGCGCCAGGCGCCAGACCAGAGGAACTCCGCCCAGTGTGAGTCCGATGAAGAGGCTGTACATCACCCAGCGCTGCTCGATCACGATGGTGCGTGTGGGTCCCGCCAGTGAGAGGATCGCCGCCGCTGCGGCGGCTGCGACCACGGCGAGCAGGACGACGGAGCGGAGTCGGAAGCGGAAGGTGGTGATCTCGGCGATGGCAGCGATGAAAGCCGGATAGACCCCCGAGGCCAGGAGCATCGTCCCACCCGAGATCCCCGGGACCAGGTTGGCCAGACCCATCAGCACGCCCCCCAGCGCGCCCCGGATCGCCGTGATGACGAGGGAAGGCGGGAGGGGGTCAGCCGAGCTTTGCGAGGATCTCGTCGGGATCGGGGAATCTTCCGGTTTGGTGCTTCGAGTAGATCAGCTTGCCGTCCACGACCACGTCGAAGACGCCGTTATCGCCCCGGACGAGCTCCGCTTCGACGCCCCGGGCGTCCTGGATCTTGGTCACCAGCCTGGTGGCCTCCGGGAGATAGTTTCAAGCCACGCAGTAGGTGATGGAGATCTTCACGATGGGCTCTCCTCGCTGGTGCCGTCGGACGAGCTACTGTAGCACGCTGGAGGAGTCGGAACGATGTGCGGGCGCTTCACGCTGGCAACTTCGGCCCGGCAGGTCGCCGAGCACTTCGGCCTCGCCGAGGTTCCGGAACTCTCCCCCCGCTACAACATCGCCCCCAACCAGTCGATCGCGATCGTGCGCAGGACGACCGAACGAGAGGCGCCCATCCTCGAGTTCCGCCGCTGGGGATTGATTCCCTCCTGGGCAAAGGACCCTGGAATCGGCTCGCGCATGATCAACGCGCGGGCGGAGACGGCGGCCGAGAAGCCCGCATTTCGCGCCGCGTTTCGCCGGCGCCGTTGCCTGGTGCCGGCGGACGGCTTCTACGAGTGGAAGCCTCACCCGAAGCGGCGCAGGCCTCACCACGTCCGGCTGGCCGCAGGCGAACTCTTCGGCCTGGCCGGCCTCTTCGAAGCTTGGAAGAGCCCAGAGGGAGAAGCGATCGAAAGCTGCACCTTGCTCACGACGGCGGCGAATGCCGTGGTGGGTGCTCTCCACGATCGCATGCCGATCGTCGTCGATCCCGAACACTACCCGCGATGGCTGGATCCGGAGCTGCAAGATCCCGACTCGGTCCGCTCCTTGACTCGTACGGGCATCTCGGATCGTCTGCGCTTCTACGCGGTCGATTTTCGCGTGAACAATCCAAGAAACGATGATCCGTCCTGCATCGAGCCGATCGAGCCGGCCGAACTCCAGGTCGGGGACTTCTGATCGGCGAGCGTCACGGGATGCTATAACGCGGTGCGTATGGCGCAGCGCTTCCGACTCATCCTGATCGCGATCATCGGTGTCCTGTACCTTATCTCCATCCCCTGGTACCGCGAGGCGGGCGAGGCACCCGCGATCTGGTTCGGACTGCCGGATTGGGTCGCCGTCGCGCTTGGCTGCTACCTCGCCGCGGCGGCGCTGAATGCCGTCGCCTGGCTCCTCACCGATCTGCCCGATCGGGATCCCCCCTCCGACCGGACGGGAGGTGGCGCGAGCGGATGAATCCGGGCAGCCTCGGTCTCTGGGCCCTCGGCGCCTACACGCTCACCCTGGTGCTGGTCGCCGAGGTGGCGCGACGAGCGCGCACCGACCTCACGCCGTCGGATCACTTCCTGGCCGGCCGAAACCTCGGTGTCTTCGTACTGTTCCTGACCCTCTACGCGACCACCTACAGCGGCAACTCCCTGCTCGGATACCCGGGTGAGGCCTACCGGCGCGGCTTCTCGTGGATCATGGCCACCGGCTTCATGATCTCGATCATCGTCACCTTCCACGCCCTCGTCCCTCGACTGCGCCCCATCGCGGTGCGCGAGGGATTCGTTTCGCCCGGAGACTGGGTGGGCTTCCGATTCGGTTCCGAACCCGCCGGCCACGCCCTCCGCGTCGCCGTCGGGGGACTGATGGGTCTGGCCCTGGCGAACTTCCTTCTGGCTCAACTCATCGCGATGGGACACGTGACGAGTGCAGTCACCGGTGGGGTGGTTCCCTACTGGGCCGGCGTCGTCGGCATGGCGGCGATGATCCTCTTCTACGAGACGCTGGGGGGAATGCGGGCCGTCGCGTGGACGGATGCTGCCCAGGGCGTATTGATGCTGGTGGGCCTCGGGGCCCTGCTGGCGTGGCTGCTGGGCGAGGCCGGCGGGCTCGGCGAGGTGACGCGCCAGATCGGCGTGCTGCGCCCGGAAGTGGTGGCGGTGCCCGACGCGGAGGAACGCGCCAACTGGATCAGCACCATCCTTCTGCTGGGCCTGGCGAGCGTCGTCTATCCCCAGGCAATCCAGCGGGTGTACGCCGCGAAGAGCGGCCGCGCTCTCAAGCGCGCCTTTGCCCTGATGACCTTCATGCCTTTCACCACCACACTGGTGGTGACGCTGATCGGCCTTGCCGCCATCCCCCGCTTCGAGGGGCTCGGCGCGCTCCAGGCGGACACGGTGATGCCGAGGCTTCTCGGGGAATGGGGCGCGAGCGGAACGTTGAACTCGATCTTCGCCGTGCTCGTCTTCGTCGGAGCGCTCGCCGCCATCATGTCGACCGCCGATTCGGTGTTGCTCTCGCTCGGAGCGGTGGTCTCGGTGGACCTGCTGGGCAAAGACCGGACGGATCCCGAGACCACACGGCACGGGAAGCGCATCGCCGCGCTGGTGATGGTCGTCGCGGTGGTCCTGGCCCTGTTGCCGAAGCTCACCCTCTGGCGGCTGATCGAACTCAAGATGGAGCTCCTGATCCAGTGCGTTCCGGCGTTCCTGCTTGCGCTGCACTGGCGACGACTCCGAGCGATGCCCTGTCTGGTAGGCGTGGTGGTCGGCACACTGATCGCGGGTGGAGCCGCACTCGCCGGTGTAAAGCGGATCGAGGGCGTGCACGTCGGTGTGATCGGCCTGGCCGTGAACTTCGCCGTGGTCATCGGCGTCAACTGGGCTCACCGAGGAGGCGGTCGCGGATCCCCGGTCATCCCAGCCCGGGAGCCAGGGTCAGGCTAGAGGCTGCGCCTCTAGCTCCGTTTCTTGAGCATCGCGATGATCGGGGAGGGCTCGGCGGGGTGCCACTTGGTCTCGCGGGGATCCTCGTGCCAGACGAAGGGGAGGTGCTCCACGTGGCCCGGCTCGCGCGCCTTCTCGAAGACCGCGAGGGCCGCGAGCAGCACCTCGCGCTGGGTGGCGGCATCTCCCACGTCGCCGAAGGGACGACCGAACGGGTGCTCGATGGCGGCGACGCGGGGCATTCCGATCAGGCGCTGGAAGGGCCAGATCATGTTCAGGGTGACGGTGGGAATCCCGGCGGCCTCGATCCTGCGCGCGACCAGTCCGACGGACCGGCAGCAGTCGGGTCAGACGGGTGCGAGGAGCGCGAGATCCACCTCTTCGCTTCGCATCGCGGCGGCGATCTCGGGTGCGCTCTCGTTCTCCAGGGTGCTGGTGTCGCTGCCCTGATAGCCCATGGTCGAGTAATGGGAGTCCGCCAGGGTGCCGACCACGCCCTCGGTGACCAGCTCGCCGGTGCGATCCAGAGGAAGCGCCACGTTCAAGTCGCGCGCGATGTAGCCGGTATCGATGTGCAGGTGGTGGGCCTCGACCGTGGCGGAGGTGGCGTCTGATCGGAGCCTCCTCCAGCTGGGATCTCCCCGGGTGGGCTGCTTGCGCTCCATCTCCATATCGAAGGGCGCATCTCCTCGCATCGAGAGGCCGGCGGTGGAGAGCAGGGCGAGTCTCGACTCGGCGAGCGGCTTGCGGACCTCTGCCCAGGGGATTTCAGCGTGAGTCGGCTCGTCTGGAATTCGGGCGGAAAGGACCTTGCTCAAAAACCCCCCGGCAAATCGCCACGGGTCGACCTCTCTCATGCCATCTCCTGCTGGTTCCGTCGGACGGTAGTCGAAAGCTCGCGCGGATGCCGCCACCGATGCAGGCGAAGAAATCCCGCTCTGGCCGCGCTCAATCGCCGAGAAGCTCGCTCGCGATCCCCTTCGCCAGCCCGCCGTCGATCTCACCCTTGTGGGCCTTCATCAGGGCTCCCATCACGCGACCGATGTCGCCCTTCCCGGTGGCGCCGGTGGACGCGATGGCCTCCCTCACCCAGGCGCGCGTGCTCTCCTCGTCGGCGAGGCTGGGAAGGAAGGTCTGGATCACGGCCAGCTCCGCTCTCTCCGCCGCAGCCTGCTCCTCGCGCCCCCCTTGCTCGAACGCCTCGATGCTCTCCTTCCGCTGCTTCTCGAGCCGGCGCAGGAGCGCCGTACACACGTCGTCCTCGAGCGTCTCGGAGCCGTCCCTCTTCGTCTCGTGGACGAAGGCCGCACGGATGCTGCGAAGCGCCACGAGGCGGCGCGCATCCTTGGCGCGCATGGCCTCCTTCATCTGCCGATTCACCTCGTCGAAGATTGCCATGGCCTCCTCCGCTCGAGCTCGGAGCCTAGTTCCGCGCGGACTGCTCCGCCCGCGTGCGGGTACCGCGCCAGGCTTCCTCGACGATCGCGCGCGTCTCGTCGCGCCGCTCGCACATCAGCTCGACGAGGCGAAGCTGGGCCCGGAAGCGGTCGAGGTTGTGCGCCTCCCGACGGACTCGGAAGTACACGTCGCCGCTCAGGTGATCGGTGAGGAACCGGATCGCGTTCTCGAGAGCCATCACGGGTCCGGCGAGTGGAAGGATCCCGATCTCCTCTGCGCCGAGGAAGGAGGCCGCGCCCGCCATGTAGCCCCGCGTCGCCGCGCGAAACAAGTCGAGCTCGAAGGAGATGGAGGCGAGGTCTACCTCGTCCTCCGGAGACCGCGAGGTTCCCGTACGCACGAGCTCACCGAAGTCGCAGAGCACCGTCCCCTCCATCACCGTATCGAGATCGATCACGCAGAGTCCCTCGCCGGTGGCGTCGTCGAGCATCACGTTGTCGATCTTGCAGTCGTTGTGCACGATGCGAGGCGGCAGCCCGGCGAAGCCGCACTCGGCGAGGAGTCGCTCCAGATCATGGAAGTGGGCCGCTGCGCGATCGATCTCGGAGGGGATGGATGAGACTCGCTGATGGGAATCGGCTGCGACGGCTTCCTCGAAGGCCGCGAAGCGCGCACCCAGGTCGTGAAATCCGGGAATCGTGATGGAGAGGGGAGGGGGAGGGAGATTGCGCAGTGTCGCCGCAAAGGAGCCAAAGGCACGGGCCACCTGGCAGGCCTGGGTCGGCGCCTCGATGGTGTCTCGGGATCGGGCGCCCTCCAGGAAACGGAAGGTGCGCCAGGTTCCGCCGTCGGAGGCGACGTGAAAGGGACGGCCATCGCGGGTCGGAACCAGGCGCAGGCAGCGCCGCTCGGCGTCGGGGACGCCCGCCGATCGCAATACCTCCCACTGGTGGCGGGTGATGCGAACCAGGTTGTCCATCAGCGCCCCCAGGTCGTGGAAGACCCGACCGTTGAGGCGCTGGTGGACGTACCGACGCGGTGTCTCACCCCCCCGGTAGGTTGCTGCGAAGGTGTCGTGGATGTGGCCGGATTTGAGCAGCGCCGCGCCCGCGAAGTCCCCGGGAATCTCGAAGGCCGCTCCGATCGCCTCCAGCTCTTGGGTCATCGAGTTCTCACCATTTCCCCTCGAGGCGGTGGACTGCGATCCGGTCGGATTCCGTGCGAGGGGGACCCGGGGCGCGTTTCCTAATTGCCGGGTGGGGTTTCCTCGATGCGCGTGCCGTACAGGGTCGTCGTGGTCGGCAGGTAGTCCTCGCCCTCGGCGGGCTGGTTCCGGATTTCCACCACCAGCGTGCCGTCCTGACGAAAGCGCGCCTTCCACGTGGAGACGAGACGCGGCCCCACGGTGCGCGGAACCCACGCGAACTCCGTGTCGACCCCGGGCACGGTGCTCATCACCAGCTGTGTCTCGGCCGTTCCGCTCAGCACCTGGCCCGACCGCTCCGCTGCGCCAGTCCCGATGACTTGCGCGTCGACCGGACCCCCGGCGCTCGGGTACTTCGTCTCGAGCTCGACGTTGGTCGAGTACACCCCGTCCTTCTCGGTGAGGACGATGATCCCCTCGATGCGGCGCGTGTCACCGCGCGTCACGTCCGTGGTGAGACCCCTCACCCGGTAGGTGCCGGAGAAGGGATCCGCGGCGCGGGAGTCGACTTCCGCCGCGGGGGCGCGGTCGGCGGGTTCCCCCTCGCTTCCACACCCGACCAGCGCCGGGGTGGACGGCATCCAGAGTGCCACGAGGAAGAGGACGAGGGCTCGGCCTGCCATGGGCGCACCTCCTGATGTGGGACGCCGACCAGTCTACGCCCATTGCCCGGGAAAGGGAATCGGCTCTCGGGAGCAGCCTCGCTCGCTGTTCTCCGTGCGGTGTCGGCGTGGTAGGATGCCCTCAGCTGCTTCCGCCCTTCGTCTCCAGCACCCCGGCCGCCGGAGAAACGGTGTCGCGAAGCGCGTGGCTCGTCGCCCGCTTCGCCGGGTGAGCCGCTTGCACCCTCCGGCTTCTTCGAAGAGGTGCTCGGCGAAGCGGACCCTGGAACCGATCCCGCGGTGGTCCGCGCCCGGCCGCTGGCCGAGCAGGTCGCGGGGGCCCTCGAGGTCCTCGATGCCGATCCCGGACCTGGCCTCGACGCCCGCCCCATGACACAGCACCCCGTCAGCGACCACTGGTACGTGGGGCCTTGAACGCTGGAGGGCGGACCGTGGGATGGATCCGAGCGATTCGATCGGCCGCGGGGGTGGCGTGGGCGGTCAGCCTGCTGCTCTCGGCCTCCGCCGGGGCCTTCTCGGTGCACCGCAACTTCTACGCGGAAGTTGGCCTCGACGTCGAACGGACCATCCTGGAGACGCCGCGCTGGGCCGCCGAGCCGGTGAACGGGGCCGGCCTCCACGACGGCATCCAGGTGGGCGTGGCAGCGGGCTTCGGCATCGGCGGGACGGCGACCCACACGCCGAACAGCACGATCTCGACACCGGCGCTGCCGGGTGGCTTCGTACACGGGCCGGCGTCGCTGACATCGAGCACGGCCCAGACCTCGGGTGTGTTGCAGTTGGTGACGGTGAGCAAGGTGTTCACGAGCCTCACTACGGGGTCCCCCGAGATCCCCATGACCGGTGTCCTGAACCTGCACTTCGTGCCGGAGCCGGCGACGCTGCTCATGCTCGGTTCGGGCGTAGCGGCCCTCGCTGTCATGGGGCGGCGGCGGCAGTGGTAGCGAGCCGCACCGCAGCAGCCCGAAGAGCGCCAAAGCGACACGAGATCTTGTCGCTCGGGGTGGTGTCGTCTCCCGAGGGAGACGTGCGGAAGAGCAGGGCGGAGACCGAGGCGAAGAAGCCCCCGGAACCTGAGCGATTCCGGGGGCTTGATTGGTAGCGGGGGGAGGATTCGAACCTCCGACCTCCGGGTTATGAGGGCGAACCGGGGGTCGGAGGTTCTGCTTTAGTGTCGGGAAGTTGCGGACTTACACCTTCTCCGAGCTGCGCCCGCTGTCGTTCGCTTTGTCAGATCCCCCACAGGAGTCCCCACAGTCGCGGGGGCCTCTGCACTGCCACCTCCCTCGTCGCCCTCGCGTCTCGCGCTCCCGCAAACGGAGCCCGAAGGGGCCCCGCGAAGCCGGGGTGCGAATGCCCCTATATGCGTGGAAGGGCGTAGAGTGAATCGCTGGTGCGGCGGGGGCTCGAGCGGTTGGCGCGGAGGTCGGCAACATGCGGCTGTTCAGCGCCTCACGTTCCGCATCGGACCCCTAGGACGCAGCCTCGCCAGGAGAACACTGCGCCAGCGGAGCGCCGCGTTACTCGGCGATGTAGCCGAGGGCCTGCAGTCGCTCGCGCTCCTCCGGCGATAAAGCCTGATCCTCGGAAGCTCTAGCCACCAGGCTCCGCCGGAAGGCCGCGAGCCCGTCGCGCATGACGCGCAGTCGCCCCGGCTCTTCGGCTCCGCGGTGTTCCTGGGGCGTGCCGAGGGCCGAGAGGAACTCCCGTATCCCTAGCCCGTCTGGCTTGACCCGGTACAGGTAGCCGTCGCGGATCAGACCGCGGTGGCGAGGATTTGCGGGCTTCGTGAGGTAGACATCGCTCGTAACCGCTTCGGCATCAGGGGCGAGCAGATCCCGGCCCCGGATCGAGGCGGGGAGTTCCAGCCCGTAGAGCCGAAGCACGGTCGGCAGCAGGTCCACGAGGGAGGCGGCGTCAGCTCGGAGCCCGGTGGGGCGACCTGGCACACGAATCAGGAGGGGAATCCGGACGAGTGGCTCCGTGAGGGAGCCTCCGTGCATGAACCAGCGTTCGTCTTCACCCAGGCTCTCCCCGTGGTCCGCAGCGAAGACGACGACGGCATTCTCGAAGAGGCCACGCTCCGATAATCCCTCAATCAGCCGACCAATCTGCTCGTCGAGATAGTGGACCTCCCCGTCGTAGCCCGCTCGATAGAACGCCACCTCGCGTTCACCATCCAGCGTCTGATACCAGGGTATCGCCTGCCGCTCCAAGAGGCGCCTTCCGTCTGGCTTGTTTCGCTCGCGCTCGAGGAACGCCTCGCGAAAGCCGCGCGGTGGCGTGTAGGGCCCGTGCGGATCCTGGTAATGGACCCAGAGGAAGACGCCCCGATCGGAATCGGCCCGGAGCCGATCCAAGGCTCCCAGAGCCGCGTCCGTGGTGTCGGCAGCGATGCGTTCGGGAAGCTGGCGAGTATCCTCCTGAGGATACTCGTCGTCGTAGAGTCGGAAGCCGCGGTCGAGTCGGGCCGCGCGTCGAAGGACGAAGTTGCTCACCACGGCGCCGGTGGCGACACCCTGGGCCGAGAGAACTTCCGCAATCGTCGGAATGTCCTGAGGCAGTACGTTGGTGTTGAGTCCGACGCCGTGCTCATCTGGGTAGAGCCCCGTAAGGAGGGTTGCAACGGAGGGAAGAGTGATTGGTGCGGGGGCGAAGGCGTGCTGGAAGATCTCCGCCTCTCGAGCCAAGCGGTCGAGGTGTGGCGTGAGCCCGCGGTCGCCGCCGAAGACCCCGAGGTGATCGGCCCGCAGCGTGTCCACGGTGAGCAAGAGGAGAAACTCCGGTCCCTCGGTGTCTCGCGCACAGCATAGAGGGCCTACCCCTAGGGTGAAGTGGACGGCCAGCAGCACCACCCAGCGGTTCTTGCCGCACCTCCGCCACCACGCAGAGCGATTCTCCAATGCCCCCTCCCTCCCGCTGACACGACTCTTCGCCGCCGACACGGGCACCGGGCTCAGGGCCAAGTTAGCCGAGCCAGCATCTTCCCCGCAGACAGGGGTGGCTTGCGGCGCGCGGCCGGAAGCCGCTGAGGCCGTAGCCGCCTGAGAAGCGGCAAGGCGACACGCGACGGAGTTGCCGAAGTCCGACCTCCTGGCGCCCTGGAAACGAGTCCCCACAGACCGCTGACACTCAAGAAGCGAACCGCCCGGAACCCCAACGATTCCGGGCGGCTAGATGGTAGCGGGGGGAGGATTCGAACCTCCGACCTCCGGGTTATGAGCCCGACGAGCTACCAGACTGCTCTACCCCGCAGCGAACTCGTGAGGAAACTAATGCCCGCCGGGGAGGGCGTCAACGGGGCTCGATGCGCGTCGATTGCCTCGCGGTTGCCGCCGCAAGTGGCTGCGGAGGCGACACTTTTTGCCCGCCTGCGACACTCCTCGTCAGAGGAGAGACTCCCATGTTGCTGCACTCCAAGCTGATTTCCCTTGCTGGAATCATTCTGCTCGCGGCTCTCGCCACCCCTGCGGCGGCGGGGACGCTCTACAAGTGGACGGCCGAGGACGACTCGGTGTCCTTTACCGACGATCCCAAACGGATCCCGGAGCGCTATCGCAGCCGCGTCGAAACCATCGAGACCGGGGGACTCGACGCCTACCCGCGCTACACGCCCGACGATCCCGACGCCGTGGCGAGCTATCGCGCGCGTCTCGCGGCCCGACTGGAGAGACTTCGCGAGAGCAACGCGCCCCAGGCGTACCGTGTCGCGCCGGCCGCAGCCGGAGGGCCTTTGAGCGAGACCATCATCAAGGTGAACGAGAGCACCTCCGTCCGCGTCCCCACAACGGTCTCAGACGAAGGACCCATCGTGGTGGAAGAGGTGCGGGTGAGGCGGAAGGGCAGCCTGTTCACCATTCACGACACGGTGGTCCGGCAGGGTGACAAGGTGTTGATGGTGGTGCGCCCGGCTCAGTCGCATCAGGCGGGTCCGAACGACTTCATCGATGAGCGCGAGCTCTTCGAGTAGCCCTGAGTCCGCGTCTCAGCCCTCGAATTCCCTGAGCACGCCGGGCGGGACTCCCGCTCGGCGCGCCTTGTCGATGAGTACCGGTAGCTCCGCCTCCGCTTCGGCGAGCTCCTGCTCGGCGCCCTCGAGCTCGGCCAGCAGCTCCGCCTTCTTCTCGCCACGGGGACGCTTTCGCTGGCGCCCGTCGCGATAGGCGCGCTGCGCCGCCGCGGCCCGCTCACGTGCGCTCTCCAAGCGTGCTTGGGCCTCGAGAAGCCTCTCGCGCCACTCGTCGACCTCCTCCTCGCCGCTCCCGGTCGATTCGGCGGGAGGAGCGGCCGGCGGCGGGGTCTCCTGGGCCGCAGACGGCAGGGGAAGAAGCAACAGCAGGAGCAGGATGAAGCCCGGGCGCATCAATGGGCTCCACTGAAGACGCCGAAGGAACCAGCGTCGGGAACGAACCGCTCGTAGACGAAGGAGTCGAGGGTCTCTGCGCTGGCTGCGTCCAGCGCGAGAAAGCGGATTCCCATGCCCGCGGAGACGCCGTCCCAGCGCTCCCGGTTCCAGACCACCTTCGCAGTGGGTGAGAAAGGCAACGCGACCTCCGGCAGGCGGAACTCGAGCTGCATCTCCGCTTCCGGGGGAGCGGACCAGTTCGCCTCGATGTACATGCCACCGCGGGAAAGGTTCCGCATCGTGCCCCAGCGCTCCTCCCGATCCACCACCATCCTCACCGTCGCGGCGTGATCGATCCGCGCCATCCCGCGCACTTCGGGGAAGCGGACCAGGCGATTCACCGTCTCGACCAGGGCGACGCGACTGACCGGCTTCGATAGCACGTCGGCGGCCCCCGCCCGGATGGCCCTCTCGTGATCTACGGCATCGCCGTTGCAGACCGCCACGACGACGCCCGAGTTTCCGGTGGCGAAGAGGGCCCGGATCTGCCGGCACAGGGTCTCGCTGTCGATGTCCGGAAGATGGAAATCGAGCACCACGACGTCTGGCTGCTCTCGCCGAACCGCCTCGAGCGCCTCTTCTCCGTTGGCGGCGGTGATCACCCGCCCATAGCGGGACAAGAACACGGACTCCAGCTCCCGGAACATGGGCAGATCGTCGACGATGAGGATGGTCCGTTTCGGCTCCACCGTTTTCCCTCCCTCAGTGCAGCGATGCGGCGACTAGGGCACTCCGATCATGGTGTCGCGCAGCTTCTTGATGTCGAGCTTCACGGTCCAAACGCCCGTCGACTCGTCCCGGGTCCACTCCTCGGTGAGATCCACCGATCGTTCGAAGGGCATGTTCAGGAGATATCCCGTGTAGCGCACCTCGACGGAAGCGCTCTGGAGCCCCTCCCCGATGTCGACTCGGGTGATCTCGTAGTCCGAGAAGCGAAGATCGCTGAACTCCGGCGCGCAGGACATGAACTCCTCGCGCAGCTCGGGATCGACGAACTTGGCGGCCTCCTGGAACCTCCCCCACCGAACGTACTGGGTGAACTTCGTCTGGGTGTCCTTGAACTCACCGCGGCGATCCAGGGGATCGGTGATCGCCGAGAGGCATCCCGAAATCCCGAACAGGACAGCTAGCAGGATCCCGGTGGGAATCCGCATCTTCGAGTCTCCTTGCGCTCACCGGCAGGGTTGGCCGGAGGCTGCTGTTCTATCGTCCGATTTCCCTATCGGCGTGATCGCGCCCCCGACTTGAGGCGCTTGCTATGCTCCGAGCCGGTTTGCTCCTGCTCGGCATCGACATCGGCGGAACCAAGATCGAGTTCTCTCTTGGGGACGAGACCGGGAAGATCCACCGGCGCCTCCGGCGCGGCACGCAGCCGTCGGGCCGGGCCGAGACGGATCTCCGGCGAATCGCAGAGGAGGCGCGGCATCTGATCGGGGCGGCCGGCGCTCGCCCGGAGGGGATCGCCGCGGTGGGCGCGTCGGTACCCGGCCCGCTCGATCTGGATGCGGGACTGGTCCTGAATCCCCCCAACCTCCCCAGCTGGGATCGGGCCCCGGTCCGGGACGTCCTCGCCGAGGAGCTCGGCTGCCCGGTCTTCCTGGAGAACGACGCCAACGCGGCTGCCCTGGCGGAGTGGCGCTTCGGAGCGGGGAGGGGCTTCTCGCACCTGGTCTATCTGACCATGTCCACGGGAGTGGGCGGGGGGCTCATCCTGGGTGGGCGCGTGCATCGGGGTGTTTCGGCCGGCGCGGGCGAGGTGGGGCACATGCTGGTGGAGTGGAACGGCGAGCGCTGCGGCTGCGGGCTGCGGGGCTGCCTCGAGGCCTATATCGGTGGCGCGTGCTGGACCCGCCGCCTGCGGGAGGTCACGCCACCGTCGAGCCGGGTCGCGGCCCTCGCCGGCGGACGGGAGAACGCGAGCCCCGAACAGGTGGTCGAGGCCGCCCGGGAGGGGGACGCGTTCGCCCTCGCGGAAATGGACCGCTTCAACAACTATCTGGTTCAGGCATTGATCAACCTGACCTTCGCTCTGGCGCCCGAGGTCTTCGTGCTGGGGACGATCGCCGTGGCGGCCGGTGAAGAGCTCTGCTTCGCGCCGGTGCGCGAACGGGTGGCCGCACGCACCTGGCCCACGCACTCCCGTGATCTCAAGATCGTTCCAGCGGCGCTCGGAGATCAGCTCGCCGATTACGCGGGACTCAGCGTGGCGATCGAAGGGCTGCGCACCGCCGAGTGAGAGAGAGTCGGTCTCGCCCGCAGAGCGCGCAGCTCAGCGGATCCGCTCGCCAGCCACGGCCAGGATCTCTTCGCGAAGCGCTGCCAGGCGGCCTTCGGCGATGGCCTCGCGGGCCCGCTGCATGATCCGGAGGTAGAAGCGAAGATTGTGCAGCGAGGCGAGCCGTGCGCCGAGCGGCTCGTTCACGCGCAGGAGATGCGCGAGAAAGGCGCGGCTGTGGCGCGCGCAGGTCGCGCAGTCGCAGGCGTCGTCCAGGGGGGTGTCGTCTTCGCGAAAGCGCGCGTTTCTGAGCGACAGCTGGCCCGCGTGCGTAAAGAGTACCCCGTGGCGGGCGTGGCGTGTCGGGATCACACAATCGAAGAGATCGATTCCTCGCTCGATGGCCAGCAGGAGATCCTCGGGCCGCCCGAGACCCATCAGGTAGCGCGGCCGATCGACGGGAAGCGCTTCGTGAGTCTCGGAGAGGAGATCGTTGCGGCGCTCCGTCTCCTCTCCGAGGCCGAGGCCACCGTGGCCGTAGCCGTCGAAGCCGATTGCCGCGGTGGCGCGGGCACTGCGACGCCGAAGCGCTGGGCAGTCCCCTCCCTGAACGATGCCGAACAGGGCTTGATCCCGGCGCGAGTGGTGCTCGCGGCAGCGCTCCGCCCACCGGAGGGTGCGCTCCATGGCCACCTCGGCGCGCAGGCCCCTGTCGGCGTTCCGGCCCTCGCGGGATGCCGGCGGTTGACACTCGTCGAGCGCCATGGCGACGTCGGCTCCCAGTGCCTGCTGGATCTCCATCGCTCTCTCCGGAGTGAGGTGACGCCGGCGCCCGTCGAGTGGCGACGCGAAGGTGAGACCGTCCTCGTCGATCTTCACCCGATCGGCCAGCGAGGTCACCTGGAAGCCGCCGCTGTCCGTGAACCAGGGTCCATTCCAGCCGGTGAAGCCGTGCAGGCCGCCGCTTCGTGCCACCACCTCTTCGCCGGGTCGCTCGTGGAGGTGGTAGGTGTTGGCGAGGAGGACTTGCGCGCCGAGTTCGGCGAGATCGGTCGGTCCGACGCCGCGCACCGCTCCGTAGGTCGCGACGGGCTGAAAAGCCGGCGTGTCGATCACACCATGGGCTGTCGCCAGGCGCGCGCGGCGCGACGCTCCGTCCCGGGCGACGATCTCGAAGACCAGGCGCTCGGCCATCTCAGAGGATCAGCATCGCGTCGCCGTAGGAGTAGAAGCGGTACCCCTTTGCGACCGCCTCGGCGTAGGCGCTGAGCACCCGCTCCCGACCCGCGAACGCCGCCACCAGCAAGAGGAGAGAGGAGCGCGGCAGGTGGAAGTTGGTGAGCAATGCGTCCACCACGCGGAAGCGGTAGCCCGGCCGGATGAAGAGGTCGGTTTCGCCCCGGGCCGGGCGGACGCCACCGTCCTCGCGGGCACAGGTCTCCAGGGCTCGCGTCGTGGTCGTTCCCACCGCGACGATCCGGCCCCCCGCCGCGCGGGTTCGCGCTACCGCCTCCGCCGTCGCCGCGGGAAGCTCGAAGTCCTCCGGGTGGAGGCGGCCCTCGGTGAGGTCCTCCGGTCGCAGAGGGCGAAAGGTTCCCGGTCCCACGTGCAGAATCACGTCGGCCCAGGACACCCCGCGTCCCAGCAGATCCCGCAGGAGGAGCTCAGTCAGATGAAGGCCAGCGGTCGGAGCAGCCACCGAACCCGGCTCGCACGCGAAGACCGTTTGATAGCGCTCCCTATCCTCGGGATCGGGTCGCTTCCGTCGAATGTAGGGGGGCAGCGGCATCTCGCCGACGGCGTAGGGCGAGGCCTCCGGGGAGAACACCAGGGTGACCTCGCCACCCTCGGAGAGGGTCTCGAGTTCTGCGTCGATCGTCTCGGATTCCGTACCGAAGTGGAATTTCTGCCCGACGCGCAGCCGCCCCCCGCATCGTAGCAAGGCCCGGTAGCGCCCCGGCGAATCGGGAAGGAACCCCAGGATGAGCGCCTCGGCGGCTCCTCCGGTGGCCTTGCGGCCGCGGAGCCGAGCGGGGCGCACCCGACTCGCGTTTCCCACCAGGAGATCCCCCGCTCGCAGCCAGCGCGAGAGGTCACGAACCTGTCCGTGCTGACGGGTTCCCCCGGTCCGGTCCAGGACCAGGAGCCGGGCTGCGTCTCGCTCGGGAAGCGGGTGCTGTGCGATGCGCGCCCGGGGCAGCGAGTAGTCGAAGAGGTCCAGCGAGAAGGCGTCACTCACCGGAGACCTCGGCGACCAGGGCCTCGCGGAGCTCCGGGCTCTCGCGGAGGGCATCCCAGGAGAAGAGGGACGAGCCGAGCCGCTCATGCTCCGCGACCTGGCGCAGCTGCTCCACCGCCCGCTCCGGCGAAGCCGAGAAGAGCCAGGATCCGACGCCGACCCAGATGGCTCGTTCGGCGGCGAGGCCCGACATCTCCTCCACGCCGTAGCGGAGCAGTCGCTGATCCCGCGTGTAGAGCATGGGGACGGCGAAATCGAGCAGGCCTTCGTCGAGCCAGCCGAGCCAGTCCTGGAAGTCGACGAGATAGGCCCGTTCCGCGTCCGCCAGCACTGCCGCCGAGACGGTGACCTCGGGCCGGAGGGAGCGGGCCGCCGCAGCGATGCCGCGAACCAGGCGGGTGAGCTGCGAGCGGCGCCAGTCGTCCCAGCGGTTGCCGTTGGCGATGGATGAGCCGAAGGGGGCTCGCAGGCCGCTCTCGGCCTCGAAGCGGGCCCGGGACCCCTCACCGAAGCCGAAGCTGAGTCCAACACCGAACCGGGTCCCAGGAGAGAAGGGGAGGACGTCCGGATAGCGAATGTAGTCCAGGTGAAGGCCGTCCAGCTCGGGATACCGCTGCACGAGCTCGGCGAAGGTCGCCGTGAGCCGATCCGCGACCCCGGATGCGGCCGGATCCAGCCAGAGGGCGGGAGTCCCCATCCGGTAGTAGCGACGGTCCGGCTCCGGGACTTCGAAACCGGGATAGTCGAGAACGGAGCGACCCTTCTGATCGACGGCGGCCGCAGCGGGTCCGAGATCCCGGAGGATGGGGGCATCGGCGTTCGAGGATAGCGAGAGAACGTTCACCCAGGCGTGAACCCTCAGCCCCTGGGCGTGGGCGCGTTCGATCAGCACCGAGAAGGCGTCTCTGGCGATGTCTTCGTCAGTGCGCCAGGTCGAAGCGTAGGGTGCGGGATCCGCCAGGGAGGAGTCGAACCAGGCGCGTCCCCCCCGGTAGACCTGGACGAAGAGGTCCGTCACGCCGAGGCCCCGGGCATCTTCGAGGAGGAGCTCCAGCCGATGGCGGTTCTCCAGCACTCGTTGCGAGCCCTCGCAGAGTACCCAGAGCCCGCGAGGAGGCGGGGGCACCGCGATGGGGGGAGGTCCTTCCTCGGCGCGCGGCGGCTCGGGCGGAGCGGGGGGCTCGCCGCAGCCGCAGGCGATGAGAAGCGCTGCGGCGACCGCGAGGCCGGCGGAGACGCAAGGGCTGTGGTTGGAGGCCAAGGCGGGGCAAGGCTAACCAACGGCCCACAGCCGAACAACGCGGCGCCGTTGAACGCTCGCGGGTCCTCGCGCACACTGCGAGGCGATGGGGGCGCACACGGTGAGGAGATCCGGTAGAGCCTGCGGAGCCGGGGTGCGCCGTGCCGCGCATGTGATGCTGACCGCCGTGGTCTGCATGGGGCCGCTCGCCGAGTTGCGGGCCGAGGAGGCGAGCGCGGTGGCTGCACTCGTCGCACCGGGCGACCGACCGGAGGGGGCCGGCGCGAGGCTGCGCGGCGGCATCGGGGCCCTGAATAGCGGCCAGGCCGAGCGTGCCGCCGAGCTGTTCGCCGCCGTGGCACGCGATCATCCCATCGTGGCCGATCACGCCGATCGGCTGCTCATCACGGCGCTGCTCGCCCTCTCGCAGTACGGCGCGGCCGTCGATCTGGCGTCGGAATTCGATGTGGCGCACGCCGACTCACCGCTCCGCGGTGAAGTCTTGCGGCTGCTCGGAGACGCCCACAGCTCCCTCGGCGACCCAGCCGCCGCGCGTCTTGCCTGGCAGGGGGCGAGAAGCGAGGCGCCGGATGCAGCGGCTCGGGCGGCATTGGACTTGTCCATTGCCGAGTCCCTCGAGCGCTCCGAAAGAGATTCCGAGGCGTCCCGGGCCTACCTGGCCGTCTGGAGCGAGGCCCCGACCACCGAGGCCGCGAGGAGAGCGGAGGAGGCCCTGGACCGCCTCGAAGGCAGGAGTGGAAGCTCTCTCCGTACCCCGCTCGAGTTCGCGAAGCGGGCCCGGGCGTTCTACGCCGCTCGAGCCAACCGAGAAGCGCTGGCATCCTTCGACCGCGCGCTCGAAAGAGCGCTACCCCGGAACACGCGAAAAGATCTGCAGCGCGAGCGGGCCTTCACCCTGTTTCGGCTGCGTCGCTACACCGAAGCCGCAGCGGCCTTCGGCGAGCTCGGCGACGAAGCGGACGCGCGCTTCTGGCGGGCGCGTTCCCTGGCACGCAGTGGTCGCATCGATCAGTCCCTCCGGGAGTTCGAGCAGCTTGCGAAGGGCCGATTCAGCGTGCTGGCAGCACGCTCGCTCTTTCTCGCGGGAATGCTTCGCGAAGGCGAGGCGGACCGGGCCGGCGCCATGGCCCGCTATGCCCGGGTCGCTTCCGACGCACCGACCCGCGGGCTGCGCGTGGCGGCGCGCTGGCGACTCGGCTGGGGCGCCTACCGGGAGGGACGCTACCGGGAGGCGGTGGAGCATTTCGCGGCACTGCTCGAGACGATTCCGGACCGCCTGGACCGACTCAGCGCTCGCTACTGGAGAGCGCGATCCCTGGAGAAGCTCGGCGCTGGGGAGGCCGGCGACGAGTTCCGCGCTCTCGCCACCGAGTATCCGTTCTCCTACTACGGCTGGCGCGCGGCGGGCCGGGTCGTTGACGAGAGATCCCTTCTGCGCGAGACGCCCGAGCGCTCACTGCCTTCCCGGGTCTCGTTCGCGGAGGGGAAGGTCCGGCGCATCGCGATCCTGATCGAGGCGGGCCTCCTGAAGGAGGCGCAGACCGAGGCCAAGATACTGGGCGGCATGACGCGCAGTCTCGACGACCGTCTCGAGGTCGCCCAACTCTCGAGCGCAGCGGAGGACTTCCACCGGGCCCAGCGGGTCGTCGTCGATCCGTACTCCGAACGGCTTGCCCGCGGGCCGGAGCCCGGGAGAGAGGCGCTGTGGTGGTTCGCCTGGCCGACTACCTTTGCCGACCTGGTGGCAGCGGTGTCAGAGGCGCAGCACATCGACCCGGCGTTGCTCAACGCCGTCATGCGCGAGGAGAGCGGGTTTCGCCCGAAGGTCGTGTCCACGGTGGGTGCCCGGGGGCTGACGCAGATCATGCCGGCCACGGGTGAGCGGCTGGCGATGAGCATTGGCCTCTCGGACTTCGACCCGGATGATCTCTTCGAACCGGCCACCAACCTGCTGCTCGGAGCCCACTACCTGGGGAGACTGATGGAGCGGTTCGGCGGCCGGGTCTCGGCAGCGGTGGCCAGCTACAACGCCGGACCGGAGGCGGTCGCTCGCTGGATCGAGGAACGGCCCGCTGAGGAAGACGACGAGTGGGTCGAGGCGATCCCCTACGACCAGACGCGCGAGTACGTGAAGCAAGTGCTTCGCAGCCAGCAAGTCTACCGGGTGCTCTATTGACGGCGCATCGCACGGGGCCCCTCTGGAGCGAGTGGCGTGCCGCGTACAGGGTCGACGTGGTCGGCCTCGGACAGTGCGCCCTCGACCAGGTAGCGGTCGTCGACGGCCCGCCGGAGTTCACCGGAAAGAAGCGCATTGTCGAGTTGTTCCAGCTCCCCGGCGGGCAGATCGCCACTGCGGTTCTCGCTTGCGCCCGACTGGGTCTTCGGGCGGCCCTGCTGGGCGCGGTGGGGGAGGATGCGGCCCGCGAAATCATCCTCGAGCCGCTCCGCACGGCGGGGGTGGATCTGGCCGGTGTCCGAGTCGTCCCGGGCGCGGAGAGCCAGGTCTCGGTGATCGTGGTCGACCGGAAAAGCGGTGAAAGGACGGTACTCTGGCATCGCGACCCTCGACTTTCCCTAAGCCTTCGAGAGGTGCGCCGCGAGGAGATCGAACAGGGCAGGGTGCTGCACCTCGACGCCCAGGACCCGGAGCTCTCGACCTGGGCGGCTGGAGTCGCCCGAGAGGCCGGCATCCCGGTGGTACTGGATGCCGACACCTCCGCATCGGGGATCGATGCACTCCTGCAGCGAGTCGATTTCCCTATTGTTTCTCGTGAGTTCGCCGAACAACACTTCGGAACTCGAGACCCGCTGGACTCCTTGCGGGAGCTCGCGGCACTCGGGGCACGGTTCCCCGTGGTGACGCTGGGCGATCGCGGAGCCATCGCTGGAGGTCGCGAGGGAGTGATCGAGAGCCCTGCGTTTCAGGTCGATACTCGCGACACAACCGGAGCCGGCGATGTCTTCCACGCCGCCTTCATTCGCGGACTCCTCGAAGGGATGGGCGAGGCCGAGATCCTGCGTGTGGCGAACGCCGCCGCGGGCATGAACTGCCGCGCGCTCGGAGCCCAGGGAGGTCTGCCCAGCAGAGAGGAGCTGGAAGCTTTCTTGCGAGACGGTGAGCCGCACCCGGCCGAAGGCCGGGGCGTGCCCGGCGAAGAGAGGTGAGATGACATGGCGATGAGAGACGTCGGGGTCGCAATCCTCATCCTCGTACTGCTGGTGATTCTCGGCGCCGCAGGTGAATACAACTACCGGCGAAACGAGGCGGCGGAGGAGCGAGAGGCCCCGCGGACCTACAAGCAGTACTCGGACTCAGATCTCGCCGCGTTGATCGAAGCCTACGAGCAGCAGGTCGAGGCTCTCGAATTGCGCTATCGCGCGGCCAAGGATCGCAGGGTCGAGACCCGCAGCGGGGGGTTGATCGACGAGCAGATCGGGGAATTCGAGCGGGCCCAGAAGGCAGGCGCATCGACGCGCTCGATAGGGGCGGACGCGGCGCGAAAGGAGAAGGTTCTTGACGACCTTCGGAGGGAGCAATCGCTGCGCGGGGGAGGAGTGGATTCCCTCAAGATCCACCTGCGACGCCTGGTGGCGATCTAGCGCCTCGGCTCAGTCGTCAGTCTCCTCCGTGAACTCGGAATCGTCGGGGTACTCGCCCTTCGCGTCGAGCTTGCCCATGTCCAACTCCGCGGCACCCTCCGCTTCGCTCTCCTCCTCGTAGGCCGGTTCCGCTCTCTCTTCTTCATCGAGAAGCCGCGAAATCGGCGGTTTCGCCGCTCGCCTGCTCTTGCGCGGCGGGGCCGCCGCCGCGGGCTTCGCCGGCTGCTCTCGCTGATCGGTGTGGCACTTGGGGCAGATCGGATCCGGCCGGTTCAGGTCGTAGAACTTCGCGCCACAATTGAAGCAGGCCCACTTGGCTCCGAGCCCGGGCTTTTTCTCGGCGCTCTCGAGGGGCTGAGCGACTGCCTCTTTCTTCTGGCTCTTCCGGCTTCGAATCGCCTTCGCCAGCTGGGTGGCCGAAGCAGCCTTCTTGCGCGGCGCACCCTTTGCCGGCGGCGTGAAGGGAGTCGCTTTGCTGCGAGGTTTCGCCGCGGTCTTCACGGCACATCTCTTGGCGGTCTTCTTCGCCGTCTTCCCCTTGGTCTTCTTCGCCGCGGCGTTCTTCGCACGTGCCGGCGCGGCCTTCTTCTTGGCTCCGGCCTTGGGCGCCTTCTTGCTGGCGCCCTTGCGGGTGACCTTCTTCGTCGTCTTGCTGGCGCCCTTGCGGGTGACCTTCTTCGTCGTCTTGCTGGCGCCCTTGGTGGCGCGCTTCCTGGCAGGGCTCATCCCGTCACTCCGGCGGCAATGCGAATCACATCCTGAGCTTCGGTGGCATCGCGGATGCCCACCACTTTGGCATCCTCGGGGCTATCGATCCGGGAATGGTCGAGTTCGAGCGTCGCGTCACCCTCGGGCAGCGCGATCCCGCCAGCTTCGAGCCAGCGTCGATAGCACGCGACCAGATCCCGACGCGCGGTCTCGGGAGATGCAGCACCCGCGGCGTTCTTGATCGGTGAATACTCCTCTTCGCGCCGCACCTCGATCGCCTCCACGGATCTTGCCGCCGAAAAAGCGTCGAACACGAACCTCTCCAGCTTGTACCCGTTCGGCGTCGATGGCTCCACCCGCTTACCGGAGGAATCCACGGTGGAGATCTTCTTGGGCGATGCGTGGTAGGGGAGCAGCCTCTCGGCGTCTCCAGCCACCCTTCGCAGAAACGCGACGTCGAGCGCGTGGACCCCGATGGCTCCGGCCCAGAAGACCAACTCGCCATCGCCGTCCCGGAGGGAACGCTGGGGCTCCTCGATCTCCGTGTACTCCACCACCGCGGCGCGGCCATCCAGGCGGGCGAGAGTACCCAACCCCTCCAGCGGGTCGCGCTTGCGAACGGCCTTGCAGGCCACCTCGGCGCCGGCGAGGGCGCGGCACCCCAGCAGGGTGGGGTCGGCAATCCGGACCAGAGGGTTGTCCACATGGCAGTAGAAGACCGTGGAGACACCGCGCTCCTCCATCTGCTCGAGCGCGCCGCCGGCCAGCAGCGCCGGGATCGAGGCGCCGTGTCCATCGGGGCTCTCGGCGATGCGATCGGGTCTCTCGAGGATCAACGATCCCTCGAAGTCGATGGTTGGAAGCTGGTGTTGCGAAAGGAAGAACAGGTCTTCCCGATCGAATCCGAAGTGGCCATTTGTCTCGAACAGGTCGCGAATCGCCGCGTCCGTGGCCGGACTCGTCATGACGTATGCGGGAATCCGACAGCCGTGGCGCCGCGCCACGCCGCGGAGCTTCTGCGCGAGCAACTCGAGAAGGCTCCGATCCGAGGTCGGTCCGATGGGAAAGGCGCCCTTGGGGCCTCGATATCCGAGTCGCGAGCCCTGGCCGCCTGCCACCATGAGGACGGCCACCCGGCCTTCGGCGAGAAGGGCCTCCCCGCACTCCCTCTGTCGGGAGCGCTCTGCGGCATCGCCATCGCATTCGGGGAGGCGCTGGACGGGCAGGGGTTCCAGGAGCCGTGGCCGAGGCCGAGTCATGGATCGGGCCCTATGGTGGATCCTCGCGAGGCGATCCAGGTCGATCCCGGCAGCCTGGTGGACGAGTCGATCCCGCGAGCGCGCGTCGAGATGGTCCCAGAACCGGAAGACATGGCTCTGGCCGCTACGAGCGAACCGCTCGCGAAGATCCCTCAGGCTCTCCGTGTCGGGCTCTGCGAGAGACACCATTCGACACCGGTTCCTTTCCGGCCGTCCTGTAGCACAAGAGCCATCCTCCGCGAAAGTGTCTTGGCGGCCCCAGTTCGGTGGCCAAGAGGCCTTCCGAGAAGAGGATTTCGCACGTGCCCCGGGGCAGGGGGGGCGGCGGCGTACGGCCCACCAGCGGTGCCTAGGCTATTTGACATAATCTATCTTATCGGACGTTAATTTGTAGGCCCCAGATGCAAATGTCCGGTTTCTCCCAGCTGAGTGTATTGATTTTTTACATGTCTCCTCTGAGCTCCCCGTGTCCGCGAACTCCGCGAAAAGATTGAGAGAACTCCAATGAGGCAGCGGAGGAGCTACGCAGGCGATGGGAGAATCGACGCAGCAGACTGTAAAACGCGCTTTACAGCTCACCCGTCTTTCCAGAGGATTGCAGCGGATTCCGTTGCGGTGCGGTTCTCCGAACCCTTCGAGCTTGTTGCCATTTTTCGGACCGCACCCGGCAGCCGAATCGAACGGCACGTTGCTTGCACGGAAGTTGCCTAAGAAGTTAAGGGGCCGGTTTCCGCCTCTATTCAGACGGAGGAACATGCAAATGGCGCGATTCGGAGCGTTTCTCACAGCGTTTGTCGCGATCGGGCTGTGGTCGGGATCTGCGGCGGCCCTACCGCTCACCGTGCTGAGTTTCGAAGGCCTTCAAGATAGCGAGCAGATTCTCGACTTCTACAACGGTGGAACCGGAAGTCTCGGAAGTTCGGGCCCCAATTACGGTATTGGGTTCGGTGCCGACGCATTGAGTCTGATCGACTCGGACGCGGGTGGCAGCGGCAACTTTGCCAACGAGCCCAGTCCGGACACGATCGCCTTCTTCTTGACCGGGCCGGGCGTGGTGATGAACGTCGCCAGCGGCTTCGATACCGGATTCTCCTTCTTCTATAGCTCGACCGTTGTGGCTACGGTCGACGTGTACGACGGACTCAATGCCACGGGCAACCTGCTGGGTACGCTGAACCTTGCGGCTCAAGCTGGGGCGTCCGAGGGCTGTCAGCTCCCGGGTGACCCCAACGGATACTTTGCTTGCTGGGATCCCGTGGGCGTTGCCTTTGCTGGAACCGCAAAGTCCGCAAACTTCGGGGGAGCTGCGAACGTTACCGGCTTCGACAGCATCACCCTCGGGTCCGACGTGCCGGACCCGGACCCTGTGATCCCGGAGCCGGGCGCGACCGCGCTGTTCGGCGTGAGCGCGCTGCTGCTCGGGCTCGTCGGGCGTCGGTCGAATCGACGCTAGCGACTGAGCAGGCGGCGGGAGCCCGCGCTCCCGCAACGAACGCACGAAGCGCCCCGGGCTACCGCTCGGGGCGCATTCGCTTGCAGCTACCTCCGAAGAACCGAGACACCCCCAGCGGCCCGCCAGCCTCCCCTGCCGCCTAGGGTCGAAGATCCCCAGGGGAGTTGGCAGTTCGAGGTTTCGCCCCGAACACCCAGGTCGCTTACCTTCGTGCCGTCGCCCAGCTGGCCCGGTTCTACGACCGCTCGCCAGATCGCCTGTCCGAGCGCGAGATTCAACGCTACCTCGTGCACCTGCACCAGCAGAAGGGGCTGAGCTACAGCACCTGCAACCAGGTCGTCGCCGCCCTGCGCTTCTTCTACCACGTGACGCTCCGGCGTCGCACCACGAGCTTCGTCATCCCCGCCGCTCGCACCCCATCGAAGCTTCCCCAGGTCCTGAGTCGCGAGGAGCTCACGCGCCTGCTCACGCAGCCTCTCTGGCCCAAGCACCGTGCGCTTCTACTCACGGCCTACGCGGCCGGCCTGCGCGTGAGCGAGGTGGTGGCCCTCCGGGTTCGCGACATCGATTCCGAGCACCGCGTCATCCGCGTCGAGCAGGGCAAGGGGGCGCGCGACCGCACCACGCTGCTCTCCTCGCGTTTGCTCGAGGCACTCCGCGCGTACTGGTTGCAGGGACGCCCCTATCCGTGGCTCTTCCCGTCGCGAGATGGAAAGCGGCACGTGGGCGCCGCGGCCGCCAAGCACGCCTTTGCCAAGGCCAAGCGGCGCGCGGGGATCGATAAGCCCGGAGGCATGCACCTGCTTCGCCATGCCTTCGCCACGAATCTGCTTCAGGCGGGCGTCGACGTGTACACGCTACAGCGTCTTCTCGGGCACAAGAGCATCCGCACCACAGCGCGCTACTTCCATCTCACGGAGCCCGTGCGTGAGGCCTCCCGCGTGGTCCCGGAGCCGCTGGACTTTCTTCCGGTCTGACGCCGCGTGTGCGCTTCGTCGGAGCCCCAGGTTCCGGCAGGGAGCACGCGCCCGCCCGACCTCGGGGAGATCGTCCGCCGGCACGGAGCGAGCTACGGCGCATCCCATCCGGTGAGCCTTCTCCAGCAGCGGGTCCTGCGCGCGATCGCGTCCTGCCGCACCGCCGCCCTGGGCGGCCATCTCGAGCAGTGTGACCACTGCGGCCACCGCCGCGCCGTCTACCACTCCTGCCGCAACCGCCAATGCCCCAAGTGCCAGCTCCTCGCCCA